>Ga0065711_1002237_pt1 | contig 35334 bp, 19 predicted proteins | sample Hoacrofraction12_FD_59098 | JGI IMG/M metagenome (GOLD analysis project Ga0065711, IMG submission 59098) | Hoatzin crop microbial communities from Cojedes, Venezuela - Epithelial fraction 12 v2 (version 2) | ecosystem: Host-associated > Birds > Digestive system > Esophagus > Crop | place... | reverse complement strand
GGGATGGGGAAGAATATGAGTCAAAAACCACCTTGTCATGGAGTTGTCTCTCAGCGTTTAGCAGTTTTGAAGATGGTTTTCTTTTGTTTTTTCCACTCAGAAGTGGAAGGGTTGCAAGCACCGCGGTGTACTCTGTGCTCACTGAGTCCTACCTAACAGAAGTAGTTAATTAATGCGTCTTTGTACATTACCTGACATTTCTTGGTTGTTGCAAGGACAGTAAATACTGCAGAGAGTTTGTGTTGATGTATCATCACTACTACCTGGCATATTCCCCTTATTATTCTGTTTCTCTTTTTTTTTTTTTGCTTTTTTTTCTTTTGAATTTTTTGAGAAGTTAATAATGAGAAGATGTTAGCATGCATGGTAAAGTAGCAGTGTGCTGTGAACTGTCAAAAAGGAAGGAGTCCTTGGACCTATGTGCTGCAGACCTCTGAGGTTCAGCCAAGCCCCATCCAGATGCTGATATGGGATTGGACGTTTCTTCCTGCTGGATCCCATACAGGCAATGAAACTACCGTGCCGTGCAGCAGATCCACTGGGGAGAAAAGGCATGCACGCATCTAATGAAAGAAAAACCCTAACCCTGAGTACAGCTCTCTGATGCTCACTCTATTTTAGCTGAGGGTGTTGTGCTGTTGAAGGGTGTGAGGAATGCTGTAACACTATGTAGTAGTTTTGTTTTTCTGGAAGGGCGGTGAAATTGTTGTTGTCCTAGGCTGTATTACTTACAACGAGAGTTACTACTAAAGTGAAATGCAAAGATAACTTCTTGTAGGCTGGCAGCGAATCTAATTATTATTCTCACATGTTAGTTAATGTTAGATTTAAAATATTATTCTTGATATGCTAAGAGGACAACAGCAAGACAATATAATTTTACCTCTTCTCATGGAAACTATTGCTTCACCCTTGAGCTGTGAACACTTTTTTAATACCAGGGTACATTCAACGATCAACAGCCTGAGCTTGCTGTAAGTGGTAAACATTTTTTTTTTTTAAAGGAATGAAAAAAGACATTTTGTCTTTTCTTTTTGATGAAAGAAATAGAAAGGGAAGGAAAAGAAGGAAACAAAAGCAGCCATGCCTTTTCCTCATGAACGGAAGTGCAGAGACACATTTGTTTGATAAATATGACTTTTGAAAAGAATTGTTTTCCTTAGGAAAGAAAGGGAACAGAACACCTACAAAAAGTTTGCTTACAGATTTTCCATTAAGCATGTGAAGGATAGCACATATGGATTTGCCTTTTGCAATCTCTCTGGCTCTCGCAGCAACTATTCCCTTCCAGTTGTGCTGGTATTAAGTACTGGGATGTTTGGATTGAGGACCATGCTGGGGGCTGCCACACGCTGACAAGTGGTCAGTGAGGCTAGAATGAAGCACTTGGGCATCATGCAACACTTGCTCCGCAGATAACCCAGGAGAAATTTTGGCTGAGTTAGGGTTGTTCTTAGGCTATCCCTGTAGCTTACTCCCTATGCTCTTTTCAGCTAATTGTAAGAGATAATGCTCTCCAGGCTTTTAGTCTTTTTGTGTATCCCCACAAGAAAATCTAATTAATGCCTATTATAGCATTGCCTTTGTGAGAAGTCATTTAAATGAGGCTATCAATCTGCTGTCCAGCTGTTACTGATCCAAGCTGAATTTGAACTGACAGCAGAGTTTGCGAGGAGCTGTTTATGTCTTTACCAGTTTCTGATGCATCGCTTTAAAAGTGTGTGTGGCGATACATAGGGTTCCCAAATCTTTATTTAGGGACTTGACTTCTAAAGGAGGTGAACACCTGTGGTTTTATTGAGTTGTGTTGAAATTGCAGATGATGCCTTTGCATATCAGGCCTGCTGCAATTCTTGAAACGGGATTTCAGATGTGTGCTCTGTGGTTAACTACATCCAGGAGCCCTTCTTTATCACCATTGCCTCTCACATACACCAGCAGGCCTACCACAACTACCTCCTTCCTTCCACACAATTAGAAATGGGAACTGATATCCCTCAACAAGCAATTCAGCTTCCCCTTCAGATGACTAAAGCTTCCTTGATGCAATAGTTGCCACTCGTAGAGTTGTGTGACCATCTTCCTTTCCGCCTACACTTCATTAAGGGCTCTTGTCACATGCTACACTTATTTCTGAGTTACAAGGAAAATCACAGAGGTTTAAGGAGGTCAGGGCTATGAGCCAGCAACTGTAGTAAATCTAACTCTGAATGAGGGCAATGGAAAGGAGACCCACTTGGATGTGAGAAATAACTGAGCAAGGGAAAGCTCTTTGAAGTTTGTGTATTAGTTTATTATTTAGTTAATGTATTTACATAGTTGCCTGTATTTTGAGCTGTAGGCAGGAATGAAGGAGTGGGGAGAGTAGGAAGCTCTTGAATTCTTTAAAGAAGATTTTGTTCTTTCCTAGACTGTGGTGTTTTTCAATGGTCAAAATTCAGTTACCACCCATATACTAGCGTTTCAAGCTTAGGGCATTTATCCTTGTCTTTTGCAGTGATCCATTTGATAATACTTGTGATCCCTTTTTTGTCTCTGATGTTCTTCTGGAGTATCGCTAATAAGCATTGGGACTTGCTTAGGAAAAAAGCCCTTTAACATCTTGAGTCTACAGATAGCTTTTGAGGTGGTGGTGGTGGTGGAGTCTTGTTATGCTGGCTGTGATCTAAAGCCTGTTGAAGTGAATGAGAGTCTTTCCACTTACTTCAATAGGCTTTAGATCTGTATCCCTCCCTGGAAGTTGAACTAAGTCTAAAACACTGAATATTTGGAAGAAGACAGCAATACAGCTTACATTTCTTGGCTCTGGAGTTTCCTTTATGTTGTCCTGAAGTCAAAAGTTGTCTTCAAATTCTGTCTCTGCAATGTTTATTCCCACAAAAGGAGATAAAGGTCTTTGTTCCTCTAGAAGTCCCTAGATGACTAGATCGAACAAACAGTGCAGTAATGTTCTCACTGTTTTCCATCACCTGCTAAAGTGCAGACCCTTCTCCCTCCCCCAGTGTTTCCATTTCCTCTACTTCCTGTCTTTGCAGATTGGGTAACAACTGCTGAATATTTCCTGAAGTTGACTAATGACAGGACATTGATGGCTGCAGCTGAGCTGTCTGGCTAGTGCTGGGTTAAAATTCTTGACTGAAAGGAGGTGCTATAGCTGTGTTTATGGAGCCCCCCTCTGCACTATGCTTCTGTCTTTTTAATACCTTTAGGGTACTGTATCAGTCTAGTCTAAGCACACTGTGGCAAGCATACTTCAAATGACTTTTAATTTTTTGCAGTATTATTATTGCCTTAACAAAAAGAAGATTATCATAGGCCAAACTGAGATACAGTACTGTGATTGTATGTCCTTTTTCACATGTTCTGCTCAACAAAGATCATTAATGATTGAGAAAATCCATTATTTGAAATGAGTGGCCTTTAAGAGGAAAAGAGGATAAGATCTTCCACAGTTGGAAATTAGCTTGGGTTTGGTTTACACATAGTTAGGTTATGCACCCTCAAAATTAAGAATATTTCAAATAGGATTTCTAAGGTCTCCCAGCTATCTTTTGTACTGAGAGTATAACTGCCAAGAGGGAAAGGAATGTAATGAATTTTATTTTATAGCTTAAGCTTTTTCTCTGAAATGGCTAGACTGTCTCTCCTCTTGGCTGGAGGATTTCTTTCTCATTATGTCATTAAAACTTCAGTTGTTCCATTTCTTTTATGTTGACTGAGATGCATAGATCTGTGTTTCTGTACGTATCAGATTATAATGATGTTCTATGACAAAAAGTCAAATATCCATGTATCCCTTGGCCTGATTAGTAATGGTATCGAAGTGAGTAGAGAGAGTCCAGTAGCAAAGAAAAACAGACTTACAGATTACTTCCTTAGCTGATAACGTGTTGGCTGTTGATACCAGTGTCCTAAAGTGCTACTATATATGCTTGCTTTGGAGCTAGAAGCACCTCCTCAAAGCTGGACACAGATTAACAGCTGAAACCACAGGCAACAGAAAAATTTAAGCTTCTAAACAAGGAAGGTGGAAAGATGGGATAGAAATGAGTTGTGTAGTGATACGAGGGTTAAGAGGTACAAGGAATCACTCCCATGTGGCAGCAATGCTTACGGATCTGTGATCTAGAATCAGATTGTTCCTTTGTGTGTGAATCTTACAGATGTAAACCACACCTAAATACCTGCTGGGAAATATACCTGTGAAAAAATTCTAAAAAAAACGGGCTCAACTTCTGGAATACTACTAAAAGCTATTTCTTTAACACATATTCTTACTTTGGTGACATTGGCTTGTTATTATTGACTAAAATAGGACTTTAGCCTTGTTTGGTAAATGAAAGTAGAAGAGATATTTGGGTTTTTACATAAGCAGGGAAAGATTAAAGTCCTCTGAATTTAGAATACACATAGAACTCTTATGAGTACATCTGGGGCATGTTTTTACTTGCTATAACTATCCATCCTTTTTCAAATTGAAGAATATCTTTGCTTTTAAATAATTTTTTTGTATGTTAAATGTTGCAAAAGTAGGAACAATAGGCAGTTCAATAGAAAAACCGCACACCATAAAATCCCCAATCCTTTTCTTCCTTTTCTCCATCTCTTCCATTACTGTTACTATTTTTTTCCTTCACTGAGTTCTGATTCTCCAATGTGGAGACTTTCAAATGAAAGTTAACAGATGCTGTTGCACACAATCTGACTGCTCCTGAGGGGAGCTTGTTCCCACCAGACATTTTACAACATCTGTTTGAAGCTGACTTCGCGTTCCTTCTGTTCCATCTCAAATTGGAAGCCCCTATGAGAAGAGATGAGAAGGTACATGTACTGAGACAGGGCTTTGATCCACGATGCCACACACTGACTGACATTTCCACTTACACTGAAACATGCTGCTCTCAGATACATGGTAATAAACAGGACTGTTCAGCTGGCTAACAGAGATGCTGTTGAGACAGTAAGGGAAAAAAATTCACCTTTGTTAGTAGAAAAGTCTTTTTAAAAATCTAAAACTCAGAAATACGTTACATTGTTTATAAAATCTGTTTAATCTTTTGTGTTTTATTCACCTGCAGCATGAAATTTTGTGACTTTATTGATATGCTAGCATACTTTTCCTGTTGGACTTGCTGGAGTTCCTAGGCAGAACTTCAGGATTTTTCCCTATACCCAATTTTATCACTTCAAATTTATGCTGTTATAGTGTGCAAATACATTTTTTCCTTCACTAGAGCAATGCAGACCTTTCTGTTAATATTAAACTTTGTCATCCCAACAATTCTGTCTTTCTGTTCTTAATTAAAATCTCTTGCCTTTGAAATTATACTTTTCAATGCTGTCTCTTTAAAAAACAGGGAAACAACGATACGCATTTTTCAGAGGGGGGAGGATATTGCAAAATTGTTTTCACAATTGTTCAATACATCTAAAAATACAAGACTGCAGAAACAAAGAAATTATTTCATTTGAGTGCCATAATACTAGCAGATCTGAAGTCAGCGCACAGCTTTATCTACTAATAAATGGAGTTCTCTAGAGCTCTCTGCCTTTCTCTCTTTTTTAACATGTTATCTTTTGAATGCTGATCTGGGAGAATAAAGACATTTTATACAGCATTTAAAAAGCTTTGATAAAATGTAACTTATTTTCCTTTTTTGAAAGCTATATTTTGTTACTTTATAGGTAGAATACCATAGAAAAATGGTGAAAAACTTGATTTATTTTGTGCCTTGTAAGTAAAGGTGCTGAAAGTACTTAAAAGTTTATATACTTTGAAAATCAGTAGGAATTTTAGCCCTAGACTTCTCCCTGCCCAGCGGACATATCATGTTATTTAGGAATAAATTGGGTCATCTTTCAAAGTAGTAGTGTTGACCAAGTAATAATTTTCATAAGATTTCAGTGATCCTTTGAGAGATTCTCTATATGTATACTGAGAATATGGCTTCCCTTCAGATTGGATGTGTAATGCTTGAGATAAGATGGCCATACTCTGCAGGACAATGAAAAGTAATTGGGTGGAGGGAAGAGCAAGAGTGTTGTTTTGTCCGAGTCCGAGAACAAGCTTCTGGGAGACTCAGTTAAATGTCATAACCATCTCAAACATCTTTTTAAAATGCTTCAGAAAGGAAATGACCAGAGATTTTTCCTTCCTTGCTGAGCTTGAAATATCTCCCTGGGATATAATTTGGGGGTTTCAGTAAACATAAAGAAAATATTCATGTACTGCTATGGTCTGTTCTAGTCCTTCTTCTTTTCTCAGATCAGTCATCTTCCTGACTTACTGTCTACGTCATTGTGTTGTGTTAGTGTTTGCTGGAAGCAGGGCTTAGTCAATGAAACAGCAACCCTGCCATGCCCGTAAGAGTCACAGTACTTTCCAGACTCAGTATTTGAACTTCTTCTAGTTGAAACATCTCTTCTAAATTGTCTTCCAAAAGGTTTAAACACATCCTCAGGGCTTCCCGATTGCTTACATATTATATTGCATGCATCATGTGACAGTTATTGACGGAGTATCTGCTTGAAGATAGTCACTCGGTCTAACTATGATAGACACCGAGGGACACAGGAAATCCAGTGAACTCTCTTTGTTCATCCACAAACTAAATAGATTTGCACAGTGGTATCTCACAAGATCAGTAGAGCCAAATCAGTGAGCCCAGATGTGAGAAACTGGTGCAAGAGTTTCCAATATTTTACATTATTTACATTTGCTTTCCATCTCTCGGGAAAGTGTCTGAAGGTGGGTTTTGAAAGTACTAAGCACCTTAGTAGAAATATCTGATAGCATGAGGCCTGAGTGAATTTCCCCATCTTCCAGACCTTTTGTGAATTACTGTATCATGGCAGAGAGAAAGTGTGGTATTATGTTCTCCTCAAGATTCAGTCTCCAAATCAACAGCTCCTTCCCTTCCTAAATGGTCGACTCTGAAAAAGATTGGAGGTTTAGACAGCCTGGTCACATCACTTCAGATTCATGGTGGTAGGTCTAGCATCAGTGACATGGATGAATGACTTCAATAAAGAAGTACAGTGGAACAGCATCTTCCACAAACCTATTTGTACCATATGTTATGCCCCAAAATTCTGTTTTAGTAGAACCCCCAACCTTGGGGCCTTCTGTTTGTTATTAGTAACATTTGCTTTCAGTTCCTCACCATTTTTGGCAGGGGGCGGGGAGAGGGGGGAACACGGAATATCTGAAAACAATAACTCTTGTTCATTGACATAAACCGGCTGTCAGTTCCTTGTGGGACCCGGGCTGACAAAAAACAGGGAAAAACTATTTTATTTGCAACGTAAGGAATTTTAGCCTGTGGAGATTTTTAGTTCAACAGCAGTAAAGGTAGGGACAGCAACCAGTGAGGCTGTTAAAGGTTACATTCTCTCCCACCCTCTTTTTTTCCCAGTCCCTTGAGTCATAATTAAAACTCCAGAAAGTGAGAAGCTGTTACTAATGCTAACATAGAGTTTGGCACAACAGAATCATGCATTTACTGACTTGTGTTTTTTATTTAATTTCATTTTTATAGGTCAAGCTGAAATTTTACTTTACTATTTGGTTTACAAAGGGCTTTTCTGAATCTGAAGCTTTTAATTTGATTCAAGAGTTTCACAGGTATAACAATTATGGAAACAAACACCTTGTTCAGCAGCCTGACAACAATTATTTCCTAATGGAACAATTAAGAACTTTAATCAGATGTGACTTTAACGCTCTCAAGTTGAAAATATTGGAGATGGACTCCTGTGTTTTGTACCACTTAGGGTCTCTCCCAAGAGAATAGCTGGACACAGAAGTGAGCTAATTACCCTGCATATCTTTTTGAGAGCTGTCCAGATTTGAAGGACATAATAATGATATTTATACACTATCTTTCCCAAGACTGAAACATGATACAGGGTGACTTGGAAGACCCCCACCCAGATAAGACTTGGCCAATTTTGTGGGTAAAGACTGAGAAGGAGTTTAGGATTTCTGTAATACTGCCACCAGCCTGTCCGTAATGCTCAAAAATGTTTTGCGACTTGCTTGTAAGAAGGACCCTCTGTCGACACAGGACTCTTTTGAGTTCGGGTGGGTTATTTAAAAGTCTTTATATCGAGTCATGTCTTAAGTAACTACTTGCAGGTCTTGGAAAGCCATTCTTCACCAGAAGGTGATTATTTTTTTAAGACAACTTGAGGTGGAAGGGTATTGCTCAGCTGTGAGACTCTAGTGTATGAGCTTATACTTCCCATGTACAAATACCAACGAGGCAATTTAAACTGGTCAGTGAGATCCTTGGAAAATCTCTCAGTGAAGGAGAAAGAATTATTGGCACCTGTTGGATCGCTATTGACATTTCTTAAAATACATAGCCCCTTTTACGGTAATCTGCTAAACTACTGGCCACCCCTGACCTTGCAGTCTGGTGTGATTTCAGCCCAAGGTAATATGAACTGATAGATTAAAAAAAAGTCTCCCTCCTGCTGCAGATACGTTTCAGTGCTTAATAGACATTTGTGTTGTCTCTTTTTTCCTTGCTTGTCTATGGAGTAAGCTGCATTTGGTCTCAAAAAGCCTTGGAACTCAGTTCACCTGAGGGTATACTGTTCACAATGGATCTAATTTTTTCTTGCATGGTGAGATAACGAAGTTTAGATCAGCCATCCCCTGTTTCCTGGTTTGGTGTTGCTGTGCAGGACACAGCTTACTGTGAGGCAAGAGTTTTCTTGGACTTACTGCAAGACCCCTTGCCCATGCAAGAACCCAGATGAGTAGATGAAAAAACCAGCTTCTCTTGAAATGCAGCCATAATCCTTGGACAGTACTGTATCAACTGCCATCCTCACAGTATTTCTTGATGTTGCTATCTCTCCAGGATGACACCAGAAATGTGAATTGTGGAGAAAGCATGCCTTGTTTTCATTCAAAAGATAGCACACAAGGGCTAAGTCTTCTCCACAAATTGTAGGTAACCATAGACTATTGGATCAAGGTGCTTGCGAGGAACAAGATACAGCAAATTGTCAAATCAAAGAGGACTTCCCCTCTAGTTGTCTAGATAACATACCAAAGTGTATCTGTTGCCATATTTAATAAGGTAGAACTGAAATTTTGCATTCAATTATAAGATAGAAGCCTAAATATGGGTGCTTTTCATTAGCTTAGTCACCAAGATTGGAAAAGAGAATAGAATTACTTGAAAAATTTACCTTTGCTGTTGCTTGCTGGAGTACTATTTTTTCATGTTCATTTTCTAGAAATATCCATTTATCCATTTTTAATAAGAACAAAATACCAGGATACCAACTTCCCAATGCATTTTTTCTATCCTGGGGAATGTTTATTTTCATTTTGAAACAAAGTGAACTTTATTATCACAGAATATTTTAAATTCAGACAAAAATATCTCAAATGGTATATTGACACAATGCACTAATTTCTACAACCTCAGAAGAAGCCAAAAAAGTATCCATACTGAGTAAACAGATTATTTACTTTTAAAGTATTTTTAGCTTCTGGTACTGCTCCCAGTTGGATCTCTGGCTTCTTGATTATTGAATCCTGAGGGTAGGGTCAGAAAGCCAGATGTTCTCTCTCTTGCTTTAGGTCGGGAGCTGGGAATACTTCTTTCATGTCTTCATGGTTTGTGACCTGTAGATACCACCATAATGTAAATAATAATAAACACACTGATGTGCGCGTGGTGGAACTCCTCTGAAGCCAATGGGGTTATGTTAGTATAAGGTAAAATTTAGGCTGGTTATTGCCTTAGAGGCATCCTACACTTTGATATACCTGTAAAAATTACTAGCAATTATTATCTGGGTAGTATTCAAAGCTGTGGTGCAGTTATGGCCCCCTGGTGCAGCTGCATGAGCTTTTTCTGATGGTTTTAATCTTTGTCCATGTCAAAATTATATTTAACTGTATGCCATCATGGAGGATCTTTAGTGCATCTCTAATATTGCTGAGCACCTTCTTATTCAGTAATGCAGCAGCATTATACATGGCAGTCTCTGGTGCCATTTACAGTAGTATATCCCAAGCTTCCAGGACTGTTCGTCTACATGCTATGATGGGAGATGGTGCTTGGATTGACATTCCAACACCTTTCTTGCCCATACAGCGAAGCTCCAGCATTGCCAGCTGACACTTTCTTCTCACACTGGAATTTAGTAGCTATAACTCAGTCTGTTTGCACGTCTCAGCTTCTATTTTTAAGCACCGCTAATCCTCAGCTAAGGGCTGGCCTTCATCTGGCCTTACAAGGGTGCTCAGTGGCAAGGGAGGTGTAAGGAGCCTTCCCAGACCTTTTGCAGTCCTCCGAAGAGCCAGGCACAATCGCTACCTTAAAAGCAGGGAGAGGCAAGATGCTCTTGCCTTGTCTTCCCCTTGAACACGGAGACAGCAGCGGCTGGAGGAGCTGTGCCCTACTACGTCCCACATCCATCAGAGGGAGGATGTTCCTTCTCTGAAGGACACACCTCAAATGGCAATGTGAGTGTTCTCTTGCACCGCAAGCATTGTCTGAAGCATGCAGCTGGACTTTGAGGTGGTCGGATATGTTTCTTTAAAACTGTGAAGGACCTTACTTTGTGTGCTTTCCCTCAGGTTAACAGTTGTCAGTTCACTCAAGGAAATTAGGGCTGTGGTCCATGCAAACCGCGTGTTTCCCTAAACGACAGGAAAGTAGAGATAAGAGAGTGGAAGTCATGGTGCAAGCTGAGCAAGCAGCCTGCATGCTGCTGAAATGGGTAAGGCAACTGTCTTCTGCCTGTCAGAGGGATATTGCTTCTGCTGCAAAACTCTGTCGAGAAGGAGTCGGGGCACCAAGATGGGGCACTTAAACAGAGAATTGTTTATTTGAGAGGAGCCTACTCTTGTTTTTATTCTGCGTGGTTTTGCAATCCATCTCCTCCACTGGCTCAGCGAGGACGTGGAGGGAGACTTTCCTGCCACAGAATCCTTAGGATGCCCAGCTGCTGTTGCATCCAGATAGACCATGGAGACTGGAGGGCTGGTTAGATAGACCATGGAGACTGGAGGGCTGGTTTTATAGTCTTGAAATAGCTGCCTTATTGAAGCAAGACAGGATCAAGCCTGCTTTCTTGTTGCTCCTGGGAACATTAAGACTGTACAGACAGAATTATGTTACGCTTTCCAAAGGAAAGAGGGCTAGTACATGCTGTCACTTCCTGATGAAGGCTCTTGTTTGTTAAGTAGCCAACAGAAATCTAACTGCTAAAGCTTGGAGAAGACGTGGTTTCAGTGTGCCTTTACTCTCAGTAGCTGAGAGTTGTGTAGTCTTTCGAAGTTTTAGTTCACCTTCTGTTTACTTGATATCCTTTAGTCAGGTGTTGACATCTGTCTCCTGTTACGGCTCAAGCAGTCCATCTTGGTCAGGAGCACTGTTACTTTAGCAGGGCAAGGCCTTTGGCTAATAGCAGTTGGAAGAAGGACGGTGGTTTGGAGGACGTGCATAAAGTAGATCTAATCAGTAGTGATACCAAAAGATGTTGAGCCAAGCTGATCTTGTAGGAGTTATAGTGGCTATAAGACATCATGCTTACTGTGCTGAAGAGGCCCAGACAGTTGCCATGCCTCTGGGTTTAAAAGCCTCTTATCCATTAACATTAACCTTTTGTGCCGAAGTAAAACACATTCAGTTCACTTTTTCTTTAAAGTTAGGATTCACAGTTAAATGGTTTTTCATCTCTCTTTCTATTTGTATATGTTAGGGCTCACTTTCCATCTTGTGCCTGGATCCCTGATATCTTTAAATACCGACTGGGGAAGCCTGCCACAATGCAAACTTATCTACCGTGCATTATATGCAGAGCCTAAGAAAGAGGGGCAGAACGTCCTGTGCAAGTCAAAAGAAGTTTCTTTTCCCATAAATATCTTCCCACACACACTAAGCAAATAATCTGAGAGATTTTTCCATTACTCACTTGCAGTGATACTTAGCAGGATGGTAAAGGTTGTGGTACTTGTACACTCGTGTTGATGTTGTTTTGCTTTCTTCACTAACTGCAGTTATGATATTTCCTTGAGTAATGTTAAGCTTGTATGAAATTGTCAAAGTGTGAACCAGAATGAAACATGCTCATTAGTATCTGCATCAAACCACATTCAGTGGTGAGCAGCACACAGTGTTCTGAGAGCACCAAATACTGTAACTTCATTTTTTATTTTTAACAGGAAATATGAGAAAAGGAAATAATTGGCACTCTGTATATGAAGAAGCTATTAACAATTTTTTGTTGTTTATTATTTTACTTTATTATTAGAGAAAGAAAATATACTATACATTTTGTTTTGCATGAAATTATATAGGCAGTAAAAGTTTGTGAATGAAGAAACGCATTTTGCACTAATTCCACAGCAATTCTATTTCATTTTATGATTTTTTTTATTTCACTTCAGAGAGTACTTCTACTGAATTCAGGCAATGGTAGAAAATTCACCCACTGGCTAATTTAACCTGTAAAAATTGCCTTTCTGCAAGTGAACAAAAAAAGAAGTAGCCTGCTGGCTACTTTATATATCTTGTTTCTGTTTCCAAGATTATTCATTCATATCCTGTTGAACTTTGATTTTGTTTTGGCTTTTTTTTCTCCATTAATTTTGTAATGTATTTCTGCTACTACTCTAAACTAGGAAAAAAGAATAAAATTTGTGCTTAGAAAATCAATCAACAAATTTGCTAAAAAAGATGAGCTACGCCTACAGATGTGGAATCTGTTTAAAAAAAAAATGAGGAAAAAGGCCAGGTTTTGTATTGATCAAATGAAATAAGACAAACCCAGACTGGAGATGGGATTCTATAAACTAAAACATTCTAAAATAAAGGCATGCAATCATTTAACCCTATTTTTGTATGGCTGGTCTCAATGGTTATATAGCAAGCCTTTATTGACATGCCTGCTTATCTAGGTAAGACATCTTTATAGGGCTTAATTGCCCTTCTACCAGTTGTCTTTTAACCTCCCACATGACGTATTTCTGATCTTTCTGTTATAATCCTGTTTGATGCTTATCTGAAAAAGCATTTCTTCTTCTCATTTAGAAAGTCTAATTGGAAGGTGACTGCAATCTTTTACTTCACAGTGACTTTACTCAAATGTTCAGGTTGCATCTTCTAAGCAGAGTTTTCTTGTAGCTGTTTTCTTCATTCAGTCACTGTAGATTATGCTAATCAGACAGTCACGGCTATGGAGTTACAGAGCAAAGGGATATTTTATCTGAATCCAGAAGAGAATAAGGATTTAAGTTTTGCATTTAGTCGACATCTTTACGCATCCCTCTTCTATTACTCTGCTTTAGTCTGTGATTCCAAATAATTTAATTTATCATAAGAAAAAAAAAATACTGGCTTGTTCTGCTCCTCTTACAGTCACATGCATTTATAAGGCTTTGAGCCATCATGTCCCTTCACATTATTTATGACCTGAAGAAAACATGCTTATTTAGAAAGTTATGTGACTTAGACGGCAAACGCTGTTCAGTATCCAAAAATTAAGCTGTGGAGACAAAAGCATTTTTATTTAATAAAGAACATATTTGATGGGATATTTTACTGAATTCCTGAAAAATTCTCATTGTTGGGTTGAGTTAAAATCTAAAAAGTTTGTGACTGTATACAGAAGAAATGTATGTGAAAATTCAGTTTACATATGCAGTTACCTCAACCCTGACTACTGGGCTGCGTCTATGCTTGCACTGAAGTGGGGAGTTAGCGAGCCTGCATGTGTTAGTGTGAATGCAACAGGTAGAGGTTTGACCCAATCAATTACACTTGTGATATTAATATAAGCTGGGCCGTGCATTGAACTCCTTACAGGAGCAGGAGATTTATCCTTCTGACAAAGATGTATTTTAGGGTGAATTACGGCATGGTTCCCACCTAGGTTTCATTCTTTCCTTTTACTGTGTGTCAGACTTTTTCCTTTTGCACTCTGGGACAGCCGTGTAGCTGGCCCTGCTACTTTGCCTGTTCCTTTTTTCAGCCGCACAGGTAAAAGTTGATGTTTTGTTGATGGCTGAGTGTCTGGCCTGGGGCACGAGGCTGAAAGGAATGGTATTTCTCCTGCTTCCCAGCACTCTGCCCTGGGTTTGGGTTCAAATTAAGCTTAGCTTAATAGCAAAGGAGCCTTGCAGAAAAGCGGTCTGCCACTCTGGTAGTCAAACACCATAGAGCAGTGGGAGGTTTCATGTGTTCTCCATCTGATGTGCAAAACTTATTTTGTTCCCCACCCCTCACCTTCAGTCCTTTCAATGATTTAGTATTATATAGCGTGTGACTACAGCAGATGGTAGATCAGTCAACATCAACAGTTTAAAATCTGTGATTAAGGGTAATATTGTACCTAATTTATCCACAGGAGGATTTGTGAAGAGAAAAAATAATCTGAACTGGTATTTAACATTGAGTATAAAGTGCTAATCATTAGTCGTATGAAAAAATGATGGTGGAGGAGCATAATTGCCACTCTAAGTGGTGTGGACTTCAAATGTAATCTTGCAGAGCCCTGCCAAAGAGCTCCTAATACCAATAGAAGGATTTGACTTGTAGTCAATTGACATTCAGCCAGTTTTGACTCAGAGGGTAGAGTGCTACTGACTGAATTGTTAACACGGAGCAGTTGGGTTTGCCTAGGAGGCCACTAAGCCAAAAATGTGATCGTGCACAGCAATGCAGTGCCTAATGAAACATGATGAAATCATAGTTTCATATGCTGTGATTTCTTTGAGGCTGATAACTGTTAGGATTTAGTTGGCCATCACATCTGGGCTAATTAACTAGACTTTCTAGGCTATGAATTGTGATGACTGCAAGATTTGCTTTTCCACTATTTGCAGCTGTTGTCCAACTATGACTGTTATCTGTGGGCTGGGAATATCCATTCTGTGGTTCATGTTACTTTCAACAGGCTGGCTGAGCTCCTGTCATCTCCGCAGGCTGTGCCGCATGGAGGTTGAGCAAGTAGTCCATACTAACCTCTTTACTGTTGTGACTGTGTTGCTTGCAGAGCCTGACCTACATAGAATCAAACTGACTTGGCATACTCTGAGCTATAGTCACTGCAGGAAAGACTTAATCCAAGACTATGGTGAGAACTACTTGGATCAATCCCAATCCCAAAAGAATCCAAGTCTGGCATCAGTGTAGCTTTTTACCTTGAAATATTTACTTTTAAAACCATGTTCTTTGCCATGTCTAAGCTATTTCTTTACAGTCATTTTACGACATGGCTTTTCAGCTATCAGTGCACGTGAAGCTCATGTTTGTGTTTTGTGTACTGACATATGTTCAATATCTCTTTCTTTATAAGGATTCCCCGTAATTGGCATGCAACCTGTTTGGCAGCTTAGGCTTTTTTCCATACCCTGCAGAATAAATGGCTAGTATGAAGGATCAGCAGAACACTGATGTTCAAATACAGCTCGCCAGATTAATACGTAAATGATCTAAAATAGAGCCTCAATTCATACCTCCTACTATTTTACCCTTAGCATCCAGAGGTCTGGTTTGGACTGTGTGTCTGTCTCATGTTATAGTGATGGTGGGATAGTTTGTTGTCATTTGAGGCTCTGAGTTTTCACTTGCATAATTCATTTTGCAAAATTCTAGCTGGCCAGTCTCCTGTGTAATATAGTGGAACCAATCAGCCATCTTAAACTGGCTGGTTGGATATATGCTGGCATAGCTGTTAGCGCAGTCAGACACTCATTCACTGAAATATTCTGGGAGATGTTTTTATTGCTTTATTATGTTTGTAAATCTTTGTTTGCACACACTGAGCACTGATTGAGCAGGATGACCAACCGCTAGTTATAATTTCTGGCCTGTTTACTGGGCAGGTAGAATAGCCCGGTTTATGACTCTCATGCTTTTACATCAGCTGCTTCTGACATCGTTCACTCGGCACCTATCACCTCTTTAATGAATAGGTGCAAAATAAGGTACGTGGGCAGGACCGTGCCATGTGCAGCTTGTGCACTGCCAGTAGTTGCTGCTAAGGAAGTAGTACAATGTGATGCCAATCTTCTGGCTCGCCACTGACTCTGTAGGCACTTGTCCAACTGCATGCTTCCCTGTACCGAGATATATTGATTATCTCATGTACTAGGAGTCCAGAAGTAAGCCAAATTTCGAAGACTGCTTCAGAACATTTTGCAGCCATGGATAACAGTGGCTGCCAATTTCTATAAATAATGCTTTTTGGAAATACTTCTCAAATGTGCCCCCTTGTCATGCCTGGCCCCTGACTGCTTTTTGCTCTGCACCTAGTGCATGTGTCTGTATCTTTTCCTGTGTCTTTTCTTTTTTGCCTACTCTGTATCTTCTTTACAAAAGATCAATCAGATGTCACAGCTGTGCTGGAGGACTCTGGCATGCACCAAAAAGAGCACGTCTGCACTGATTCACACAGAAATGTAGAAGACGGTATCAGATAGACAGCTACATGGGGTCTAGCCCGCTGGCCCACAAGCAGCTCACAGGGCTCCCAGGAGGACTTAGGCTGGGTTTCTCAGGCTCTGAGCTGATTAAAACAAGAGGTAATGTTAAGCCATATCAAGTCTCGATTCTGGGGTTAGGGGAAGAAGCTGACAGCTGTCTTGCAACTGGAGGTAAAAGGGGCACAGATAGCAGCCGCAAGTATGGGAAAATCAGCTTTAGGGAGTGATAGTCAAGAACAAATTAAATTCTAGTATGCCTGTGTTTTTCTTCAGGGTATGCATATATTCACAAAATAGTAATTACATTTCTGAGTAGACTTAGAAGGTACCAGAGTGTTATGCTTGCTGTCTCTTAAAACATGGGAGTTCCAGTTAGCAAAATTTAAGTATATATAATACTAATATACTGAACACCGTGAGTGCTCCGTGTTGTAGAAGACACATGATATAGACAGCCCCTGCCATAAAGAGCCTGTACCATAAGCAGTGTCGGACACAAAACAGACAGAACTCACTGGGAACAAATAGGATACATTCTTAACGTGTGATGGTGTTTATGTACTTCATAGTTGTGATTAGGATTGTCACAGGAGATCCTTTTCGAAAAAAGTAACCTGTGTAGTTTGTCCATGGGCATCATGTAAAGGTATCACTTCTTTCTGAGGGGTATGGGTAGAAAGAGGCAATGTGTTGGGGAGTGGAAAGGGGGTACTGCTTTGGGGAACTATAGAGCTGCTCGTGGGGAAAGTAGGTTTCGATATGGGTGCTTTTGGCATATCATGAAAATAGAGATAATTGTCACTGTAGAAACACAGGCACATCATCACAATAAAATCTGGACCTCATCTCTTAAGTTTGCAAAATTCATATTTGAGATTTGTTGAAGTCTTCTTGCCTTAAAAACACAGAAGTCATAGAAAACTCAGGTCTGAAAATTTACTATGACATGAGGTTTTTGTAATTGCATTTCTTCCCTACATCTCTTCTAAAACGTAATTGTTACACTGCGAAGTCCCTGGTAGCAGTTACCAAGGCTCTGGGCAGAATTTTAAACCTGGTACTGAAGCCTGCTGAAAATGTATGAATGAGATTTTATGCCTAGTTTAGCTCATGTTAAGTCCTGCAAGGCAAGATCTTTTTGAGACTTTATAATGCTGAATCTGAGGAATATATGAAGTTCAGAGGACTTTCAGAAAGGATTTTAATTGTGTAATCCCTAGGATGTAGAGCTACCAAATCCTATTTGTCAAACTTCGCAATTACGTACTTTCTAAAAGTATAATCAATGATTTTAGTCAATAGGATTTACACAGAAAGTTAACTGTCTCTGAAATTGATCCCTTGTTTTTTTGTTCTTAAAAAGTTGGTGCCTAACTTACTTTCTTATGACAGACCACATGATATAGCTCCTCCAGAAAGTACAATAAATTAATTGTAGTGATAAATAGACGGCTTGCCAAAGATTTATTAATTTTTCTGAATGTATTCTTTTCTAACCGATTTGCCAGTGTCCTTTAAATTTTCTGCTCTGAAGATTGTTTTTATAGGTAAATTCAAGATCGTGTGGCTTCAGTGAGATTATTACATAGTTTGCAGTTAAGGATAGGCTGAAGTCACTTGGGCTGTAGCCCTGGGCTTAACTCATCACCCGTATAGTCCAGGTTTAACTGCCAGAAAATTAAGCAATGCATTGCATACCATATCATCTCCTTAATTATCCTACCTGGTTCTTTAGCTGACTAGATAATGGAAAAGAGAAAGAATATTGACTGCCACCTCTTTCCACTAACCTTTTGCTCCTTGGCTACTTATCCTTTATAAAATGAAGTGTCTTGAGCTGCTGAAAATGAATACAACAGCTCGAACGTCTTTTGTAGCAGGCAGATCAGCAGTTGCTCTGTCAGGTTACAGGAGTTTACAAAGATCCATAAAAGACTTCTTTTGCCATTCTAGAGTTCACTAAAATCATATTCTAATTTAGAACTCAAATAATTAAGCAAGTTTCTTGTCAGCTCCTTTAAAAATAAATAGGTTTTACCAAAAAACCCCATAATCAAACCATTGGATCTAAAGACTAATAGCGGCAATCTGCACATTGCTAGTGCAATGGATTGTTGGTGTTAAAAGAAAAAAAAATATTTTGGCTCATTTAAGTGCAAATTTCTACTATACTTTCCATGCACGTCCATTACATACTGCAGGTTCCAAAGCACTTTTCAAATCGCAGCTGAGCTTTGCATGCTTAATTTAAGATCCCTTTGACATTGAAATATGAGCAATTTGGTGCTGCTAACCCTGTAATAGGATCACTATTAGTGTCACTAATGCCCCAAAGTAGCAAACGTGACAGGTAATAGTGTACTCAAGTAATAACTATTAGAAATTTTGGGAGAACTTATGCCCAAGAATATAGTTTCTTGAGCTGGATTTGAGCTGTGGTATCAACCAGGCTGTCTCGGCAGAATGGTGTAACCATTGGGTTTATTTCTGTAAAAAAATTTATTTTTCTCAGGAATAAAGTAAAGCCAAAAATTTCAACACGGAATACCAGATTTCTCATTCAACACCCAACAGTATTCCAGGGTGTTTTCTGCTGGGCTGGGGCAGCACATCAGGACGTTCTTGTGGAAAACAAACTTTTTCTGTGAAAATGAGAAACTACAAAATTTCTAGTTTTTCAAAGTTGCCTTCCTCTGCCCAAATGTAGTAAAATATTTTTAACCATCACATCTCCACACTTTTATTTACATTGATGTGAGTTCTTTAGAGATCAGAGATAGACTCCATTGTGTCTAGTGGGCAGTGTGGGTGAAATGCTTTTTTTCTACCTTAATGTCTTTTCTGGTAACTTGGTATCTTTTCTGATACTGTGCTCTGAAAGCACAAGAAATGTTTTTGCCTAGTCTGTGCATGTATGAGGCTGATTGATGTGGCTGAGATTTCTCTCAGAAGCAGATGTGAGCAATGGGAAACACTGCTGATGAGAACTGTTGCCCGGAGGGATGGGATGTACATATTCTGGGGATAAAGGAGTGGCTAAGCTGCTTCCTTAAAAGGGAAAATGTACCCTAAAGTGATTTTTACAAGCTGTCATCCTGAAAGGAGTCATGCCTCATTTAGGAAATAGATCTTTAAACGCAAGGAAAGTGGGGGAAAGTATACACCTTGGGACTTCACGGAGTATTAAATAAGCTGAAACAGGGCTGAGAGACTGAATGTTGCTTTGAAGAGCCTGGCAGTTTTTGTCACTGGTGGAACTTTTCTGGAGGCTGAAATAAATCTTTCTCCTGTGAAAGTGGGGTGCTACAAAAGCGGTGTTATTTAGTTAGAAAATCTTTAAGAATAAGAAAGACCTTTCTCTTTTCCAAGTTGCACATTGACATGGTGTATTTTTTGGAGAAAGTAATTACAGTCACGTCATGCTCTGGGTGTAACTCTACTGCAGAGTGCAGTGGGAAAGGGTGGTACCTATTTCTTGAAAAGCCAGCAAGTACAAGAACTTGAAATTTTGAAAAAAAAAAGATGCCTGTTTTAACTGAGACATCACATGTTGAAGTGTGGAAGCGTAGTCGTTGATTTATCAGTATAAAGTTGGTCTTGTACATCCATGGTAGCCGTTTCATACGTGTGCAGGCATTTTAGGCATGCTGCCCCATTTATTTTGCAGAAGGAGCAGGTGGTGGCGTTCCCATGCGTGAACTCCATCACTGCCTGCACAAGTGACAGTCCACAAAACCGCAGGCGCGCCAGGGGCACGCGTGCTTACCTGACTGCCTCGGTGTCTTTCAGAAGATTTAGTCAGTATAATGAGATTAATCCTCTTCTGACTTTCCACAAGGGAGTTCCCAAAGTGCATGTTCTGGTGTTCTTTGTGCTTATTTTGAGGAATTTTTCCCCCCACCACTAGAAGAGTAAGGCTATTCTGCAGGACAAATTGCATACACATTGAGAGGGAGGAAATTAATTCAAGGGTTCATAAACAACAGAGTATTATTGAAATCAGTTTGAGTTACAAAAAGCAAGAGTTTGCCTTGCGCCTTTCTGGTTATTTTGTTTATATTAATAACCAACTAATTGATTTGTATTTCTGATCACATTTTATGCTGACTGGACTCCATTTTTCTCTCTAGCATGGCAGCACAGGTCATATTTTTCTGTTGTCATTTTCAAATTGCTACCCATTTTATGTTCTGAGCTTTCCAAAGCACATTGTAAGATAAGCCATTTACATTAAAACCAAAGCAAGGATCCCACATGACCATATGTGTATATAAAATAAACTGAAAAAAGGAAAGTTATGAGCAAATGATAGTCGCCCCTGAAACAACAGACAAGCCAGCCAGCTGTGAAGGAAACTAACATGGTGTACTAAAGCAGAAACACAATATAATGGGGAAATGCGGTTCTTTGTTCAGATCCGTTTCCTATTAACACTTATAAAGTTATGCTTGCGCATGCCGTCCCCTGAGGACTACTTGGTCAGCCTTAAATGAATAACAGTGGAATATGTAAAAACTGCTAGATGCATAAAACTTCTGTGCACTCCTAGTCTGTTGCGTGTATGTGTTCCTTTTAAAGGAAATCTGAGCTATTTATTGCATGGAAGTTTGAGTTAAAATGCTGTGGTGTGCCAGGGGCCAACCACTAACAGTGATTTTAAAAGGTGAGAGCCGAGTGAGATTAGGGCAATTTGAGCACGATACTTAAGGTCTCTCTAGCTATTAGTGAAGGAGAAAACTTTTTAATATCAAAGGAGGAGAAACAAGACTTTGTAACGCCACTTGGCTGGGCTGATAGCAGCGAGAGAGGCTTCTGCGAGGGGCTGCAGATTCTGTGCCCTCCTGTTGAAGTCGTCTGTGTCTGTGCTCTGTAAGGGTACTGAAGCAGATGCTGGTCAGGTGCGTGATGGAGGTTCATGGGGAAGGTTCCTGTGAAGTACTCTTTCCTGCTGATTCGAAACTGAGGTGGAAGATTTAAAATAAGAGTTCGTATGTCAGATCTTATATCCTTTGCCTAATTTGGGAATAGTTGTTGAAGCCAGAGGAGCAAACATTTCTGATTTACAAAAATGTGTTCAGTTGAGGGAGCGTGGGCATGCACACAAAAAGAAGATAATGTGGGTAAATATAGGAGGAGCTGTTTTAGTGACTGCTTTAGGTGCATAACTTCCCACTGGTAGAAAGAGATCATAATTTCAGATATTTAAGCATCTAGCATACATTATAAAATTAATACTGCTTACAGTGAGACTGCAAAATAATTCTGAAAGAAACTGAATGTAACAACCTAAACTATCATTGACATGGGAGATGGCATTTACATTTTGGAGAGGTAACTGAGTTTGCTAACTGATACATGGGTTGCTGCACTGGGAAGATGTTCCTCTGGCTGTGGACTATCGCTTAAGCCCATGTAGTGTTTTTAGGACTGTCCCGCTCAGGGCATCACCAACGCTGCTTGATGGAGAGCTGTGATCTTCCCTGAAGGGCTCTTTGATCACAAGAGGATACAACACCCATGGTCTGAATGTAAATTGTTATTAAAAGGAGAGGATTTTTCTGTATTAGGCAGCTGTATGGCTTACTTAAAAGAGTAATTTCTGGCCTTCCTCCTAGGGAAAAGATGAATTTATAATATATTCAAGTAATAAAACCTCATTTTGCTTTTCGGTGCTATCTTGAGGAGGGAGAGAGCTGGGAGAGAAAGCTCGGTATTAAAAATAAAGCAACAAACTCTTTTAAGTGTAACAAAATTGGGATCTCAGAGTCTGTAAGGGCAAAAGAAGTGCATTTTGTGTCTCAGCTTGTTAACTACCTATTTATATCCCTCCCAAAAGCACAGCTTCAATACAGCTGTAATTAAGCAGAACTACTCCCCTAAAACTCTCTTGCCACAAGACATTCTCTCAATGTCTCCCTGTGCAGTATTTCTGAACACTCATCATGTCCGTTTCTCCACCCTGAGGTCTGACTAGTTGAGACTGATGAAGTCTGAACACAGACTTCGAGGGATTTCTAATGGGATAATCGGAAGGTGGGTGTTGAGCTTCAGAACATAAGTCATTTTCAGGCTTCAGTGTTTGTTTTAAATCCTAAAGGGCACTTTAGGATTCCTAAAAGATTAGCGAACAGGGCCTCCCAAATCTGTGCTAATGCTCTTTTCTTGACAAAATTGACAGCACGGTCGAGAACCTGTCAGGTAAGGGAGATAAATACAATGGAAGAGCAAACAGCAAGAGAAAAGAGAACTTGTGTGATAACATATTCTCCCTGGATGTCATAGACCATGTGCAAATAATGAGCACACTGAAACAAAGGCAGAACCTGGTTAAGTATTGTGTCAGGAGAACCTGTGATCTCAGGCTATTAAATACTACAGCGCTCTTTCAGAGCATCATAATTCAAAAGGAAGGTGACAGTGCAGTAACTGTGAGCTGCCGCCTAGCATCGGGCTGGAAGGGAGCGAGGGGAGCGAGATCAGAGCAGGCTCTGGAATGAAAGGAGGTTATCTCATTTTCATAAGGAAGATTGCTCAAATACCTGCTTTGACCCCTTGTGTCGGAGCATGAATTTCAATGAAGGGATAAATGGTGACATCTCACCCATTAGCCAGTTTTTGAGGATTGGGTTGTGTTATATTAAATCATGCTTGGAAATCTCTGGTTAATACATTTAGAGAAACAGCTCTCAGGAACATCTACCTCCCTTCCTTCCTCCTTAAAACAGTAATGAATCCAAATTGCTAATAAAACATAAGAGCTCAAAGATGTTGTACACAGACCATGTTTCTGGGCTGGGTATTTTTTTAATGTCAGTTTTCCCACAGCTGTTAAAATGTTACAGTCATTAAGGTATCAAAACCGTCTAGCCAAGAAGAGGAGAGACTTTTCTTTCTTTAGACTCTTGAATTGTTTGAATATTTTGTTCAGAAGGGCTCCATTCTTTGTTTCTTTCTGTGGAGAAAGTGAAGCTTGTAATCTGTCTGTACTGTAAATCTCAGTTAAGAGCCTTTCATTGAAGAATAAACTATGCCTTCTCCTGTGAGGCTATTTTTCTAACAAATCTGATTATGTGCCTGCAAACTAACAAAGGCAATTAGCAGATACATGTTGTCCTACCTACATTTTGAAACTGTTTTCCTAAATTCTAGGAAAAACTCATTTTAAGGTTTATAAGAAATTTAGTTTACTGACATTCACGGTTTTTTCCTGCCTTGACGCAGATTGCCAAGTAAAACCTGAGGGGCTGTATTGTAATTTTGAATTAGAAAGGGAATTGTTGAAGGGATCATGAATATTTTGATGTATATATGTTTACTGCAGGAAATTAGGTCCTTTTCTCGTGAGTGTGGGGAGCAATCAAAGGACCAAGGATGGCTTCCCCTCTGCAGCCCCAGTCTCCTGTCCTCGGCATCCTGACCCAAAAGCGTGTTCTTTCTCAGGGCCACATGCCAGTACTGCTCAGGCTGTGTTAAACCTTTCTTCTTATATTTATATGCTGCCTCTTCATTTCTTTCCAATGTGACAACAATCTACCTGCATGGCCTTCCCTAAAAAATAGCTTGGCAAAAACTTTTTTCCCCCAGATCATCCAAATTACTGAGTAGCTTTGTACTTTTTTTGTCTTTGTTCAAAAGAGAGAAAACAAAACAAAATAAAACAGGGAAGGGATGTTTCAAGGGTGTTTAAAGGAACTTTAACAATATATTCTCTGGGACTATGTTCATCCTTAGCTTTTCTAATGCAGGGTGCAAGAGGCCCCATCGGCTAAAAGGGTTATCAGTTAATGCCAGCACTGTAAGTTATGCTCCAGGGGGGAGACCCAAACTGGCCTGAACTCAGCAGCTAAACAGGTAACCAACTGATGAGGAAGCCTCCAGGAAAAGTTGGTGTGTTTGTTGAGGTCATACTTATGCTTCAGGGAATGTCTTCCTTTTTCCCTTTTCCTCTGTTTTCCCCCTTTTCTTCTTTAAATAAGAAATGATCTGACACTTCCCAAGTGTTAGTAGATTCTTCATCGTTTGTGGCATTGTGTATTGACTCAGATGTGAAATTCAGCTCTTCTGTGTGACTTTTCAAGGAAGGAATGGTGGAAAGCTCTGGTTATGTTTATATAAAAGAAGAGCACGGTCAAAAGATTAATTTTGCGTAAAATTTTTATGAATGTGTAATTTTTGCTGTCATCCTACTAAAATCATGGCAGTTTTTTGAGGCTATCAAATGTGATGTATTTTAGGCTTTTTTTTTTTTTTTGGTGGGGTGGAGTTATTATTATTTTAAACTTAATATAAATAGGAAGAAATCTGTAATGCCCAAGCTGTAAATCTTTTGCTTTCATAAAAATTATGGAATCATTGAGCTGTATGGCTGGAGGGGACTTCAAGTGTTCATCCAGTCCTCTGCCCAAAGTAGGATTAAGTAACATCTACATCATTTCTGACAGAAATATCTCTAATGTGTTTTTGACAACCTCCAGAAATGCAGAGCACGCATCCTATTGCTGTGCTTAACTGTATTCACTTTGAGAGAAGTTTTTCTTTCAGTTTAACCTGAACCCTGCTTGATGTAAATATAAAAGTTCTTGTTTTTGGTTCTACTCACTATAGATAGGGGGAAAGATATTTCTTCTTTCTGTCTACAGCAGACTCTTGTATATTTGAAAATGCATTACGCCCACCTTCTGTCTTGTCTTCTATAGACTAACTGGCTTGCTCAATCTGTCCTTAGTCCTCTTCCAGACTTCAAAGTGTTTCTCTAGCCATCCAAAGGGTTCTCTCTGGCTGACCCACCTTTAGCTGGGAACGGTACCTAAAAGTGGATATGGTACTTCAGATGGGACCTAGTGATGCCAAGGAAAGGATTCATGCACCTATGTTTGAAAATGTGGGTAGGGGGTAAAAAATTCTCATGGTATTGGTGAGGACCAAGAAACCCAGCAGCACTTACAGATGGTTCCCATTTGAAACAAAACGTTTGCAACTGGAAAAGCTAGAAATAAATTCTTTCAACTTCTCCAAACTAAAGGATCTCTGCAGAGAGAGAACTGCTCAGCAGCAACGACTTCTTTATTTTTAATTGCAGAATCCATAACATCACTAATAAATCATGACAAATGACCAGTCTCAGCTGAGGGATGCTGCCTGAAATCCCGTTTGGTTAATTGTGTTGCACCTCTCGAGGTTTCCCTTGGTTCGGAGCTGACTCCAGGGGAAGTGTGCCACCTACTGAATCACCAGCTCTGCTTCCTGAAGCACCCTGGGATTTCCTTGGAGGGCTCCCAAACGCATTTGGCCAAGACCAACCCTGTTTAGCTTATGAGAGCAGACCAGATCACAGCCTGGGGCTGTTATGGCTGCTGGCCATATTACTCATTGGGGATGTTTAGTCATGTATCTCCATGAAGGGAGCCCATATTGCATTAAATGCCTCAAGTTAGTTCTGCGTATATTATTTGTGAATTTCTTTGTGACCCTTTCTGAGGGGAACGAACTGCATAGGTATAAAATACTAAGACTTAATGGAGTGTATATAACATGTATGGATACTTTCAGGTAATTTTTGTAATAACCTTTCATGTTATAGCTGTAGAATTGAAAATGTAATAAAACAGGCTGGGAAGGCAGGCTCTTTTAAGTTCTGCTGGTTTGGTACTGAATTATTCTGATTTCACTGTTGAAAGTCTGTTTTTGAAATCTTTTTGTTTTTAAATCTTCACCAACATGGTTGTTTAACGTTAGTGGGTACTAGGATCAACACTATACAGCTAACATTAATTAGAATACAATTCCTCTTGACTGCAGTAAGTCCTTATTGATATTTTATTATTAATAAATTTACAAAGGGTAGATGGCTTTGCTATATTCTCACCTCATATTCTCATTCTAGGTAAGACACACATCCCCCAGTAGGTAACTTACAGCAGTATTGTGTAAGCCTTCCACTATTACGAGGGGTTACAATCTGAAGAGAGTGGTTGCTGCTGTATTGTACAAGGTATTTACTCCTCTCTTTAATTTTTATAGGGGTTAAGATTAGGCAAAAAAGACATTGGTAGCTGAGTATCCTCACTATAGGCTGGACTAGTATAGTTGATATAGTTTCAAAAGTATGAATAAACCCCAAACCACCACAAACTGGCATGCTTTATACCTCTGTACAAAGTGCTAAACTGGACCTTCACCTTTTGTTTTCTTTTGAAGGTCCTAGTATATGCCGGGGATCTTGTTTTCTAGGGTTGGTCTCTGATCCTGGCATTAATACCCCTTAGGACTTTCCTGTCTGAAGTCTTTGCCTCATCGTACTCCTGCTTTGAATGTATGCAGCAGGAATTGAAAATAAAAAAGCATTAAAGAACTGCTGGCACCTTGTGGTAAATGTTTGAAAAACATTTTTTGCAACAATTTAGACTGTAAAACATGTGAATTCTGAATTTTCTCAGTCATTAAGACTATTCTGATGAAAAAAGGATCCTTATTATTTTATGCTATTTCTGTGACCCTTCAGTCCATTTTCTACCTGCTGTTTACAATGTTACCAGGTACATGCTAAAAACATGGTTTTTAATGCAGCTTATAAAGTTACAGTGGGCCTGGCTGTTTCCAAATAAGATAGTGTTGTTTGCGAGACTGCTGAGTGAGAGGAAAGACTTGGTGAGTCTGAGTAAGAGCAGATTCGTATGCAGGAAAGAAAGCTTAGCTCGATGGAAGTATGTTAAGGCAGAGAAGATAACTCAGCTGGTCGCTTGTGCTGGTTTTGCTGCCTACTAGCTCAATGCAGGTGGGCAATATGAAGGACATGAGTTGGGTGGGATTTGAAAAAAGACCAGTGGTTTGGTGAACTGAGTTGGGAATTTTTGCTCGGGAAAAAGAAGAGTGAGACTTCAAGGGGTTGGTATTTTTATTGCAAGGGAAGAGATTGGGTGGAAGGGAGCTGAAGGACTAGGGAGGTCACAGATGTAGCCTGGAGTACGCTGAGTAAGTGAGGACAGGAAGAATAAAATTGGTATCATAGACTAGGAGAGCCAACAGATTAGATCAAATATATGTGTGAAGAAGACAAAACAGAAAGCTCTTATATGAAAACATTTCTTGCGAATGAGCTGATCTGAGTTCCAGAAGGTATATCAGCCTGTCTCTCATCTGTGCTTCTTTCTGAATTCACTAGCACTTTGCACTTTACAGACCCTTTTCTTCATCCCTGTAATTTTTTTATGGAAGCCAGGTTAGCTGAAATGAAAAATAGAGTTGTTTTTCTTGGGTGCATGATTTAAAGCTTAGCAAGAAAACTTGTGGAAAACATAACTGGCCTAAACAAAACAAAACTTTGAAGGTCTTCACCCAGTAAAATCTAATTTTTATCAATGCACTGTAAAGCATTTTTTAGTGGACTGTTTTCATGGCAGAGTTCAACTCTCAGTTCCCAGGGTTTCTGATCAGAAAAGTCTTCAGAAGACTGTCTTCTGGCTGTATGACTCTACACTTTTCACTGTCCTTATAAAAGACAGACAAAGTGGTTTAAGGAAATATTTTTTAAAATATTCATTATCTGGCAAAGACCAGGCCTGCAGTGTTTCAGCCTAAAAAGGGAAAGTTTTGGAAAGTTTTAAAAGTATCTAAAAAAGGGAGATAGAATGAAGATGCAACTGTAAACATAAGTTTTAATGTCATTCATCCTGCAATACTCTTTTAAGTCAGCATTCTCTTTTTACAAAGTCACATTTATTATATATGTGTAATGCTTTCTATCTGATAGTATCTGTTATCTAGGTGTGTGTTTATGAGACATATGCCCTGCACATGCATATTATGAGCACGGCAGCAAGGCAGGTGAAATCACACCCATCACATCCCAGAATTAATTCTGGTTTTGCTTTGTGTTTACCTGAGCAGCTCCCATTTGACTAAATCCCTGAACCTGCTTTTGGGCACCTGCAGCTTCCATTTCTTCTAACAGTACTTGTGAGTATTTAATACCTTTTTGTTTGAGCTCTGTGGAAGTGCTGACCAACTAAGAAATCAGACTCAACTGAATAGAGATTTCATGAACTGGCCTCCAAAATATAGAGGAACAAGGATCTTATGAGCCATCCTGGGTGTGAGTTAGATGATGACTGTGATGGCTGCCCTTTCTCACATCTTTTTAGGCTGGAGTCACAGAGTAGCCAACATGGACAACCACAGCAAAATTAAAACACAGCAAAGTGAAAATATATTAACTGACCAATAAAAATAATAACATTCATGATAATCAAACAACCCAACTGTAGCGTGTGCTCTGAACTTTGCCAAATTTGGGGCTGCTGGCAGGCCACCAAGAATAGCAAATTCAACAGACAAGGGCCCCTCAATCTGAGAAAGCCTTGCTGCAGTCCCCGGAGAGCTTTGCCCTACGAACCGATGGCAAGAGCATCCCAGCTGGTCTGAACAGACAGCATGGAATTACAGTGTGAGATTGCTGTGCAGGGAGATTAAGCTAAACTTGCATTTTGTGTGAATTGAGATTAAATGAAGGGACTGAGTTGTCATTTAGTACAAACAGTTTCCTAGGTTACCTTGGAGTAATTTTTACTGTGTTGGTGTGATGTAATCGGCTGGTTTAACGTTTAGAGCTAGTAAAACATGTGCGTATAAATTTTTTTAAAAAAGGATGTGCCTAATCACTTTCATTTTGCACTCAGCTCAATATTAATAGTTTGCGTTGGCTGAGGATTTACAAACGGGCTTAGGAGTATAACGGTCTAGATTTGTACATCTGATGGCTTGAAAGTCAGAGGGAGTGAAGAGTTTTGTCAGACTCCTAGATCTTTCCTCCCACACATGCTGGCCACCAGAGAAATCATGTGTATGAGTTTATAGTGGAGTTGGTGCTGGACGTTAAGCAACACCCAGAAGTGAAGTTCTTGCAATAATTTCCTGTGAAAGCAACAGTAGACAGATTTGTAATCACAGATCACGGCATTAATCAAGTAAACAAACCATCCATTTTTTGCTGTGGCATTCCTGAAATCCCATTTAGGAACACTGAAAATTCTACATAATGATAGTTCCTAATAATGAGCGTAATCAGAGCAGAACGGCTCACAGTGACACAAGGGGCTTCTCAGGTCTGTGGGGCACAGAAGAAAAATTCCTCTGTTAAAAATGCTGAGGGTCAGCAGACATCTGAAATGTTGCTTGAATATTTCAGTAGTATTAATACTAATTATCTGCATTGCAATTAAAACACTTCTTCTCTGCAAAACTTTCCAAAAGGTTGCTTATCCCACTCTGTCAGCGAAGAGAAATTTCAGGCAGGGCTGGGAGTGAATCAGTAAATAAGGGTAAACTTTGTCCTGCACTATTATTCACGCTGACAAATTCCCGCTCAGTAAAAGCTGCTGACAGCTGCGGACCGCTCAACAGCTACAGCTGATGTGGGGGAATCTGCTCTAGGAAATAGGGCAGGTAGGTTTCATTCAGTGTGCTTAAAAATGGGGTTTGCTGGAGGGGAAGGAACTGGGTGGTGCTGAAAAGGAAGGTGTCAGGTTGGAGGAGGCTGCTTGTGGAGCTACACAATGTTCAGTACGGTCCTGATTTTGTTTAGCATTTTCATTAATGACGGCAACACAAGTATAACAAGTACTGCTGGTGACTCAGGCTTTGGAGACATTGGCAATAGAGAGAAGGACCTGGACATCATACAAAAAAGAAAAGAAAAAGAAAAACCAACCCAAAAAAACCTGGATGAGCTTTAGGTACTGAAGTAATGGCAATGGAATGAAATTCAATATTAAAAAATGCAAGGCTGTGCCTGGGGGGACTAATAACAATTTCTAGAAGAAAAAGAAGCAGCTAGGAGCTCATCATCTGGAAATGGCTTTGTAGGAGGAGGGCTCATGGATAGTGGTAAGTGGTCATGGAGTGGCAGGAATCTTCTGTGGTGGTCTGCTCATTTCGAGGTACCAGCACCCTTAAATACTGATACATCAGGAAGATGGCTTTCCATGGGCATTGGGAGGTATTATACTGGCATGGTGGACTGATCCGGAGCTAACTTTTAATACTGATGAAAACATGCTAGGGAAGGAGGGGGGAGGTTGATTACCAAAGGTCTAGAAAATGAAAGTAACTAACCACAGGATGAAAGGCTGAGCTATGAAGGGATATACAGAGAGAGGTGCCATGTTCAACACAAAGGGTTGGGAAAAAAGGCTTTGCAGCAGGAGTCTGGACAGATATAAAAGAGGTAAAATTGCATTGGTAAAAGCCAGAGAAAATGATGTTGCAACTACTGACGTGCAGGGTGGCGAGACGTATGTTCCAGTTATGAAGCAATTACAAGAATATATAAGCCCTGAAGTGGTTTCAAGCTGAACTCAGATTGGCATCTCCATGCAGAATAATTAACGCACAAAAGCTTGAGCACGAGGGACAAAGACAAGTAGAAAATTTCTAAATCGAAGAAATTGAATTCACGCTATTTGGAAGGAGGGACAAAATAAAAAGTTTCGGGGAGACAAGAGTGAAACAGTAAAGGCTCAGGGTTTGGAAGATTAAAAACTGAAGGGACACATCCCAGTTAAGTGTGGAAACTGATCTAGGAGCTGCTGCTTTCATATCAAAACTCTTCAGCTATGTTAAAAGAAGTGCCCGCTTATGTTAGAGGGAATCTTGGGCTGTAAGTGAACTCTACAGGTTCTCAGATGAGTTAGTCATCATTGTTTTAATTTGTTTATCTAGTTTCCATAATAATTTTTTTTCATTTAAACAACAGTCTAGTTTGTTGGTTTTTTTTTTTAAATTGAGCTGACTGCGGTTCATTTTTCAACAGAAAATTGATCTTCTGTCCTTATGTGAAAAGTCACCAGGGATGCCAGCATGCCAGCGGTATTTTTCCAATACAGAATTTACAGAAGTGCCTCACTGACATGGGCTGTGGTCACTAAGGACAAACACAACCCTTTGGTTTTGTGCAGTGGCAGGAACAGGCTAGCGTTAGAGGGTGTCCAAGAAGATGACTGTTCCATGTGTAAATCTGGTAGGCACAGTTTGTGTGGAATAGGTACTTACCTACTGGGTATTTCAGTGTACATGCGTGTTTTATAGCTAGGTTAGGTTATTCTGGATTTGTTGTTTTGTTTGGGTTTTTCTGTGCGAGGCTAGAAAAGCTGTACGTCTTGATTCATAGAAACTGGTGTTAAAAGTAAAGAAGCATCCTGCCCCACAGAATGTGGGAGTGAAGTGAGAAATAATTTCTCTTTGATGTATCATTACTAGCAAAAGGGGACGTACCTTTAAAAACAAGTGATGTTTGTGTTTTTATCAATAGCACTGTAAATCTATGCTGCTTTAATGAGGGTGATCTGAGTCCCAGCATTCTCCTTTTCCAATTGTAACTGAGTCCCAGGGCTTTGCCTATTTTTTTAAGCTTCATTAGAATAATAATTATTTTTATCATGCTGAAAAATAAAGATGAGGGCTAACAAAAATGCGTGAAGAAGACAGTTTAGGGGAAGACTAAAATTTGTTTCAGAGCTAATCCATACTGTTATTCAGTGCTTACCATACTGTGCTTCGCAGCACATATTTAATTACAGTATATGACTTTGCTCTTTTAATCCAGGTTTTGCAATTTCAGCTTACTTTTCTCTGTGTTAGAAGCGCAATGGGCAAAGAACATCTAAACCAGATCCTTATAAGAGTTGAGAGATGACTATAAGTGAGAGAAGTTTTAAGCTGGGTCCAAGGTAAAGCCTGCAGAGTTTCACGCTAAAGATTAAGGTATCTGAGTTCCGGGGTCAAAATATTTAGGGTACACAGATAGCAAAGCGTCTTCAAGCAACTCTAAAAATAGCAGTGGCTCAGCTTTTCAACCAGCATGTGCTAATTGCCTATTAGAATAATTAGAATCACACTGGGGGAAGGGAACCTCCTGTTCATTACGCATGAACATTAAAGATTACATGGCATTTTTAAAATAATTGCAGCTGTTTACTTCTGTCCTTAGTCAACATCTCCCCTCTGCACCCCTGTGCTGTTTGCTGGCTGGCTGCCATCTCCCATGTTGAGGGTGATTGCATTGCATGACTTTTTATGGCTGGCCTGCAAGGTTCTTTGGGATCTTTCAGGGTGAAAGGTTCCATGGAAATGTAAAGCATTATTTATCACTTTGAATAAATTGCTGCATTGTTTGTCTTCAGTATTTGTGGTTTACAGCTGTAATAAAATAGCTGGCTACTCGGACCAGATGACTTTGTGATATGTAATTGGATACAGAGCTCTTCACTTCCAGGTCAGCTGCTCATCACTGGCCCACAGCTATTTGGCAAGTGTATAGTAAGTAGGCAATTCCATTTCCTAGTGGTTGAGTGTCCCCAGCACAAAAAACATGATCCCAAGTAGCATTAACGTGCTTAGGGCTGTCACCAGGGAAGGGTTTCTTCTCTTGACATCATTCTTGGAGATTTGGGTTAAGATTCATTGCCAAAATGTTGTGGGGAGATCTCCTGGCAATCATGCCCATTGCATGTCTGCGTGGATTGTCACAGCGGACCTGTCTGCAGAGCTGCTGGACCCAAACTCATGCTAGTTCTTCTTCCTTAAATATTTTCAGCATTGTGTTTCTAATTTAGTGGCACATTTGTGCGTATGAGTGAGAGAGGGAGACTTTTGTTCCAGGATTCATATAGACTTAGTCCAATCCAGCTTCTTACAATGCTATGTACAAGCAATCTGGGGCAGTTCTCACAAATGGTATTTCCAGATACTCTATTTTGTAACAATTTGGAGGGCTCATATTGAAAAACAGCTCTGCCTCTGATACAGCTCAATGCTGAGCACGTTGACCTGAGTCTCCTTAAACGAGAATGGCTTTTTCCGAAGCACCCAAGTGACACATGTCCCATTATCTCATGAGCAATTTGAAAAATCCACTGTTGACCCTCCCTTACTTTAGTTCCACTGAAACTGGTGGACCTATACATTCTCATGTCCTTGCTAGAGACAGCTGGCCTGCTCAGACCTCACACTCTCTGTGTGCAGGCACTTATGCCAACAGTCCCTCTGTCCACTACGGAAACATGGGACACCCAAGTTGAACTGAACACTGAAGAACACCACATGGGTTTGCAGTGGTCTGTAACTGAAAAGGTTCACTGGAAGCAATTTGCAAAGAAATCCTTAGGAAACCACCTGGATGGTTATTTTAAATTAAAAAAGGAAGAGATGCCACTTTAAAAAAATAATTTTTAATACTAGGTTTAAGGTTCCATACATGTGATAGTCATTAAAGCTTATTTAACCCTGAAATTATCTGGCCTCTTTAATTCCACAGGGACTGTAAGGCTCTTGGGTTAGAAATGAAAAATAATGTCAGAATGAAAATGAGACTTTCCTGAGTGTAGGACCATTATTACAGAATATTTTCTTAATCAAGCCTCTTTAAGAGCCGAGCAGCAGAAAAAAAAAAAAATCAGGCTATACTGCTTGCATCCACAGATAGGGTCCTGGCTGATGCTTTCGGCCACTGATCGAAATAGGCACAAGTCAGTCCCAAAGGCTGTATGTGATACACTCACCTAAAATGCATGTAAAACTGATGATTTGTCCATCCGCAGTCTCAACCGTAGTACACGCAGTTCCTTGTTACAATACGTTTTTGAGATAATCCCAGTGAGCTCTGACATTTGGGCTCTTGAAATTCAGAGCTTTCTGGTTGTCCAGACTGGAAATTTTCAGCAGGAGCAGTGGTTTTTGTCGAGTTTCTGTTACACCAAACATCTGTGGTGTGCCCCACCACCCTTTCCCCAAGGATGAAACACGCTGCAGGGAGGGTGTTGCAAGCATTCCTGAACTAGACAGCTAAGCTGGAGTCATAACTGTGCTGGCCAGGGCGCTGCTTTGAAGAAGGCTCCCATTGGAATTAAAACATCCCACAACTCTCATCACAACAGCCCTATTCTTGAGCGCGGCTGAACATGGAAATTTAAGGATGGGGGTGGAGTGGGGAGGAGAAAGAAAAGACAGACAAGTAAACAGATAAAGAGGGAGCTCTTGCATGCAAGTGGAATTTCCTCTGAGCACAGGACATTCTTTATCATTAACTGGTCTGTCACAGGAAGGAAAATGGGAAAACAGTGTTTCCTGTTAGAGGGAAGAAAAAATCAATAGGCTTTGGAAATACCTGCCTGGAAAGAACCTTTTGTATTCCCACCAGCAAGCACAAAGAAGTTTTTAACTCCTTTGGAGCATGAGCTGTGTTTTAAAGCAGTTTGCTTCTTGAAATGGGACATCAGTGTAAACACGTCATGTAAAAATGATTCGCAGTTCGGGCTGCTTGGCTCTTTCTTGTTCATTTCAGAAAATGCTCTAATTCTTGGAAATATCTTCCATAAGACAAAGGCTGTTTTCAAGGCAGTTTAATTCTTGAGTCTATGAATGTAATAATAATTAAAAGGGCCATTTCTCATACAAACACAGTCACTCCTGTAATATTTTGATTAAGATGCTCGCAGATGGACAATGGGTCTGCTCTTGCTTCTGGTGAACAAAGTTTTCTTTTGGAAAGAGCACTGTTGTCAGGCAAGCGCTTGGAGCCTCAGGAGGACAGTGAACTGCCGTGCAGTGCCTGCATCATCTTTTTGGTTGCATTTTGCTCTGAATACAGCAGGGAGATGGAAGCATGGGTCTTTCAGAGGGGTAAGAAGAGGCTGGTTCACTGCCAGACAAAGGCTGCAGGAATGGATGCATACACACAAGCAGCCCCAGGGTAACCCGGGTTCCTCAGGGTAATAATTTTTCTCTTCGGTGGCTCCTTCCTTCCTTCCTTCCTTCCTTCCTTCCTTCCTTCCTTCCTTCCTTCCTTCCTTCCTTCCTTCCTTCCTTCCTTCCTTCCTTCCTTC
>Ga0065711_1002236_pt1 | contig 35334 bp, 25 predicted proteins | sample Hoacrofraction12_FD_59098 | JGI IMG/M metagenome (GOLD analysis project Ga0065711, IMG submission 59098) | Hoatzin crop microbial communities from Cojedes, Venezuela - Epithelial fraction 12 v2 (version 2) | ecosystem: Host-associated > Birds > Digestive system > Esophagus > Crop | place... | reverse complement strand
GGCGCGGTGCCGCGTGCCCCGCGGCTCCCTCCCGGCTGGACGCGCCCGTCTCTGTGTTGCAGATCGCTCCTACATGAGGCTGACGGAGAAGGAGGACGAGACCTTGCCCGTGGACGTAAGTTGCAGCGGTGCGGCGCCTCTCGCAGCTGCTTTTGCTTTGGTGTCGCGGGCAAGCAGCAAGGGTGAAGTAGTTCATAAATCGCGCTTTGACTCGAGCTCCCGCTCTCCCAAAGAGCCGCTGCCCCAGCTGCCTGCGGGCAGAGCCAGCCCCGGGTCCAGACCTCCCTCCGCTCCTGGAGAGCGGCCCCGGAGCAGCTGGCCCAGGAACGCCCCGAGCGCAGCTCACGCAGCCGGTGCCTGCGTCTCCTGCTTCGCAGCATAAACATCCTCCTCCCTCTGGCTTTCGTTGGCTGACGTGTGTTTATCCAGCGGGGCTGCGCGCCCGTTTGATCCCAGCACAGCCTGCTTCAGGAAGAGGGTCTGTCTTGTTTTATTTGCTTGAGATTTTTTTTTAAATTCCGCTTCAGTTATTACCTGTTCCGTTCTTGCTTAATCAGAAGGGCAAGGAGGTCAAATGCCCACGACAGCCAGGCACGGCCCTGGGACCGAGGAGCATTGCCGGCGCTGCACGGCGCGTGCTGGCAGCCAGCTCGCTCCTCGCAGAGAGCGTGAGGCCCTTCGGTGCGCGAGAACGCCGGGCTTTGTGCGAGGGATCCTGCCGAGGGGCCGCGTGAGCCGGTTCAGTCCACGCGGCACGGAGCGGTGTCAGGCGGCTGACGCTCCTGGCAGCTCGGCCACCCTTTTGCCGCGCTGCGTAGGCGGGTGGTTCATCTCCCCGTGCCTCAGTTTCCCTGACGTTGGCTTGCTGTACAGGACGTACTGTCCCTGGGTGAAAAGCGCAAAGGGACACTGAAAGATGAGATTTTTTTGGTAAATATGAAGAATATCTCGTAACGTGTACGTTGCATTGTGCTTCCCTCTGTTGCAGATAGTCCTTCAGACTCTGTTAGCCTTTGCAGTTACCTGCTATGGGATAGTACATATTGCAGGAGAATTTAAAGACATGGATGCCACTTCAGAACTAAAAAATAAGTATGTTTTATTTCTTCTTTTCATAAACACCTGTATCCGCTGCTCTCTGTACAAAGTGAACTCTGTGAAGGAGCTTGCTCTCTAGCTCAGTTCTTCTTAAGTGCGTGTTGTAGACAGTAAGGCGGGGGGAGCAGTCACGCCTGCGAAAGCCAACAATGTCTTGAATTTCAGAGAGAGTTAGGTACCCGGAACAAACTAAATAAACTCTTTGCTTTTCCTCATCCAAAATCCTGCTGTGCAGAGTTGGTAGAGGAATGAAATGCCGACGTGGGAAGTAAGAGCTCAGCAGTCACAAACTGCCGTCGTGAGATGGTCTCGTCGACTGCGGGGCAGTGTGCCTGGCTCGCCCTCTGCTGCTCTTTGCTTCTGTACGAGAGCCTGAATTCTTTGAGTCTCACGCTTCAAGGCAGAGTATCTGAAAGAGTTTGAGAAAATAAGGGATTTGGAATCGAGATTTTTGAAAGGGGTGTGAAATTGGATGGGCAGACACGGCCTCTCTGGGCACTTCCAAAGACGCAGGGGAGTATGGAAAGCAAACAAGCTGACATTGTTGTGTTTCACAGCGTTTACCTAAAGCCCTTGGCTTCAGGCAGAGGAAGGGACGGCAGGCTGACAGCAAACAGCGTCGCGGTGTTAACACCAGTGACAGCTGAGCTAAGGCTGGCACATCGGGTGCGTGCAGCGAGCCGCAGACCTGGGTTTGTCAGTGGGCTGGAGGCCTCTGCGCGTTGAGCAGTCGGTATTTGTCACGCTTGGCTTTGTGTTCCCTCCATGTTTTGGTTTAGGAAACTTACAAAGTCAGCAAGAGTTTGGGAGTTTGGGAACTTACATTTCTGTGTCTGTGAAAGCTGGTGTGCCCTGGACTGACTCTTCCAAAACCCCAGTTCTAAAAGAGTATTAACGTTGACTTTTCACATTTGTTTTGAAGGACGTTTGACACGTTAAGGAACCATCCGTCTTTTTATGTATTTAATCATCGTGGTAGAGTATTGTTCCAGTCCCCAGACACAGTGAATTCTTCTTCAAACCAAGATGCTTTGTCATCCAGCTCGTCACTGAAATTTCGAAAACTTGAACCTCTGCGCCGCTAAGACTTTTACAGATTATAATAATAATCCTGGACACTGAGATGTAATATTGAAGTCGGGGATGTAAACACTTTTTTAATTTCTGGAGCAGTATTTATATTGATCTTCCAGACTTTATAAAGTATATATATATAAACTAAGGACCTTCTTTGTACACTGTTAATGAAAATGACTGAATTGTGAATTGGCAATGCAGTGTAAATTATTCTGCAGTTATGCTGTGAAACACATCTTCAAATTTTCATATATTAAAACAAGTTGCAGCTGACTTAACTTCAGTTAAAACAAAAAGCAAGCTAGTTTTTACTGCGATTAATGTTGTTTGACAGGAGGGAATGTTCGAGTGCTATTTATTTTCTCAGTTTGCTTGCACTACAGTTTATGGAACTCCTTCAGAAATGCTGTGTGCACTGCATCACTTAACAGCAGAAAGAGGGGCAGCGTCTCCGGTGCCTAGAACGCCTAGGAGACCTGCACGGTGTAGGCACGGGAAGTCAAAAAGATTGCTTTCACTTTTATTTTTTTACAATGCTGAAACATAGTTGTGTGAAGGGTTGTTTGGAGTTTTTTTCCCCCTAGTTTTTCATTGTCACATTAATTTCTTTGTTGCCGTCCTTCGTTTAAATGTGAACTGCCTGGTGTTGCCCCAGGTTGCCCGGGACGTGGCTGTACGTTGGGTGCCTGCGAGGGGGAGGAAGCTTGCGTCTGTCGGTGTAGATGATCTGCCACGCTCAGCTCGTGTGCCCCCTGTGTTCCTGTCCTCTGTGGTTGTGAACACGGGAATGTTCCTCAGATGGCTGAACGCCGTGTTCACAAGTTCCTGAGTCATCTTCTGTGAGAAGTATTTAAGTATCAATGAGAAATACCCGTTCTGTTGGCAGGCCGGGGGTAGGGCCCAGCTGTTTGCTGGCACTGGCACAGTACAGGTAACCAACCGGTCGTGGTGGAACTCTACCCCCTTTCTGCCACCAGAGCCTTTCCATTTGATGTCTTTTTTTCCAGCTGAGCCCTTTGTTGATTTAAGATTCCTGTCTTGATTTCATGTATTAGACAGATGCTACAGTCCTTAACCCTTACTGATGTCTGAATTCTCATCCCCCCTCAGGGGCCGAGTCAGCGCTGGCGTTTCTCCTGGTTTGGCATTTCACCTGCCTGGCATAGCCGAGGGAGGGTAGGTCGAGGTACTGATGGGGCCAGCTAGAATTTTGCCTTGTCTGAGGATGTCTCGCTGCTGCCGTGGAAACTCCGCCTTTTGTCCTGGCATCTGTTGGTTTTTTTTAAACTGTAAAGAACTGTCAAAGTCAAAAAGCTTAGCAAAAAATACTGTGTAAACCGAAGCCTCTTTGTCTAGCTCTGCCCGTCCTATGGAGTGGGTGCCCCAGTGCTAGAGCAATATCCGTAGCTGCTGCTCTACAATCACTCTTCAGCACCTGGGTTTGGTTAGAAAGGGTTACTCTGCCAGCTGCAAGCGTCCGAGCTGCCGGATCACTTGCTAAAGCGTCCTGGTTCCCCCCTAGCTGGTGTCACAGACGGGCTCCCGCCACCTGCTGTCACCAAAGGCCTCAGAAATAGCAAGTACCAGGTCAGCCCTCTGTTGCAGACAGAGCTCTGTCCTTGGGGAAGGGGGCTGCTGGGCGGCAGCTGCTGCGTGGAGGCGAGGGTTGAACGTTCACCAGGTGACCTTGCGAGGCACAGAGGGAAGACAGAGGTAGCAGAGGGAGGGAGGGAGAAGCAATGCAGAAGGTTGGTATGCACTGTCCCGGACCGGTCCTGCAGCTGCAGTTGGCAGGGAGCCACGTGCAGAGGGTCTCTTAGAGCTGGGCTGCTCACCCTCCATGTCTAGGAAGCCCCCTTTGTGCTACCGTGAGGCTATGTGGACCTGCCCGCGGCAGAAGGTGCTGCTGTGGGACAGGGCGAGGGGAGAACATCGTCTGCTGCTCCCAGGGGGTCCTGCTGGGAGCACCCCCTCGGCTGCATCGGGTCTGCCCCTGTGACAAGTAGCCTTACTCTTCAGCAGCAATGGTTATATCACAAAGCTGTACAAATTATTTTTTCTTATTGATCTCGCAATGTCCAATAAAAATTGATATCCTTAAAGTGCTTGGGAGTTTGTTTCATTCTGATCATCCTGGAGCCTGCTGCAGCAAATCCCTGATGACTGACTGTTTAAAAGTGACCGCCTAGCACTGACAAGAAGCAGTTGCCTTAAGGCAGCTCTGCGTGAAAGTGCATGCCTAGCCTGGTGTTCGTTACTACGAGGTAAGATCAGTAGTGGGAATCGAAATGGCATGCTGTGAGTAGCCGAACAAAACATTTTGGAGGGAAGTGTTCCTGGCCAGGATCTGCCTGCCTTTGAGATTCCTAGCTGACATATCTGACAGAGCCGAGGTCTTTTCTGTCTTCCATGTAGCCACAGTAAGGGCTTCTCCACCATGTGCTAATGCCCCGCCGACCCACGGGACAGGCTCCTGCAAGGTCTGGTATTGCAACAGCTGCGGGGGGAAACGCTGAGCCTGCTCACAGGGCTGGAGATAGTTAAAACCTTGGACTTGAGCAAGATCGCTTTTCATTCCGTTCTGCTTTTCCGTTGGGGGAGGTTGAAAAGTTAGCAGAGGACTAGAGGAGTTTGCTTAACCACAGCGCCCGTGCCCGTTGCGCCCGAGCGAGCGGCAGACTCGCCCTTGGTCTGCTGACCGCGCCGCTGCAGCTGCCCGCGTCCAGCACCCAGCGCGAGGGTGTGAACACCCAACCATCGGTGTTTTACGGAACGGGCACCTAAACCAGCTCCCACAGCTAGCTCCGGCCTACCTTGCAGCGTGCGGTTCTTCACCATGAGCTTCCCTTCTTCAAAAGCAAACCAGAAGTTGTGCCAAGGGCTTCTTGGACCGGACCGAAGAGTTTCCAGCCTCGCCCAGTGCGCGTGTACTGCCATCACGCCTTCAGTTGCTTTGGTGACAGGAGGGGATGTTTCTACTACATTAAATACTAAAAAGAAAATACGTGCTGATAATTTGCATTCATTGCTGGAGTGGCAGGTTTAATCTTCATTAATTTTGCCTTTTTTTTTTTTTTCCTGTTCTTCCTCACCAGTCAGTTCAGTGGGGAATTATTCTCTGTTTAAGGAGGGCAGGAGCCACTCAGACCCTCACAAGGCGAGGTGCCAGGGACCACGGTTCGCGTCAGAGATCCTTCCCTGTGGCTGCCCTCTCCATGTGTCCCGATCCGATATCGGGGAGGTTTCGATGCAATCCCAGGAGACGAGATTAAGATGCAAACACAGTCATATGCCGTGCAACCTTGTAAACTTTATTTTCGGTGAACCGGGAATCGGAGGTCTGGCGGGGACGGCAGCGAGGGGGGGAGGGGGAGCGGGCAGGGAGAAGACGAGACAGGAAAAAAAAAAAAAGGGTAAAGTCGGAAAAACCCCAGCAGGCAGGTTTAATTTTCATTAATTTTGCCTTTTTCTTTTTTCCTATTCTTCCTCACCAGTCAGTTCAGTGGGGAATTCTTCTCTGTTTAAGGAGGGCAGGAGCCACTCAGACCCTCACAAGGCGAGGTGCCGGGGACCACGGTTCGCGTCAGAGATCCTTCCCTGTGGCTGCCCTCTCCGTGTCAGAGGCTGGGGTGGAAGCGCAGCTGGCAGGATTCTCTTCTCCTAGAGAGCTGTGAGGGCTGAGCCGCAGCCCCGCTTGTGAAAAGAACTCCCGGTCACGCACGGCCGGCAGTTGCCGAGGAGCTCGGTGCGTCCCCTCCACGCGTCGGCAGAGACGGAGCGCGCCGGAGCCATCGCTGCGGTGCCGGGAAGCAGCGCGCGGCTGCGAGAGCCACGAGCGCTGCGTGCGAAGGGCGAGGCCGGCCTGCCCTCTCCCCACGGCTGCCGAGTGCCCGAGTAAAGCTTGCTTGGGAAAGCTGTTGGCCAACAGCCCCTGCCCAGCGCTCTGCACCACCAACACGACCCTCTCCCTGGAGAAAGCGGGGAATGCAAATTGCTTTCTAGCTCCAAAATGATTTTTGGTTTCCTTATCACTCGCTTCCCCTGCTCCGGGCTCCCTCGCCCTTCACCAGAGCCGCCCTGCTCTGTCTGAGACCCCTTCAGCGAGGACGTCGCTGTGGGGACACCCTCCAGCCCCCCTCCCTCGAGAGCGGCACCGTTTCTGCTCCTCCCCGGGGGTCTGCTGCACCGACAAGCAGCAGTTTCCCACCAGAAGATTCGGGAAGGCTGCGGCTTGCCCCGCAGCATCCAGGGCCATGGCGCTGCCCCCAGGATCCCCGCGGGAAGCTCCCGGGATCCCCACGGGAAGCCCCCCGTCGCCCACCCGCCCAGCCTCGGCGGGGCAGGGAAGCTGGGGCGCCCGTGCCTGTGCCAAGCTGGCAGCCTGCCTGCACGGAGGGGAAGGGCAAAGAAAAAGCTGTTTTGAATGTTAAACAAGCAGAAAAAAACCTTTAATACCAGCTCTCCACAGCCAGCACTAGCAGCGAAGGCAAAACGCTCCTTTGATTTGGCCTTGAGGTTCACCTTGAAGCCGTAATCAGCCGGGGGAGAACCACGGCGGAAATAAATCCGGTATTCCGGCAGGTAAAAGCCTTTTAATCAGCCCCACGTTGGTCTCAGTGCTACAATGTCATTTCAAAACACTTCGGACTGCAACAAAAGCTACATCCCTAAAATGGCAGCTAATTAATTTTCCTGTCCTGCTAACTTCATCCTTTTTCCAGCCAAGGAAGGCAAATGGGAGTTCAGGAGGCAGCGCGGCGGCCGGGAGCCTGGCAGCGCGAGCAGGAACACAAGCCCCAGGGCTCTTTGGCAGGAGCCCAGGCCGCGCGGTGTCACGGCTGACCAGGCCATTTGGAAAGGGAAATAGAAAAAAAGAACTAAAAGAGGTGACATCTGGCTTATCAAGCCAACAGCTCACCCTACGCTGGTGGTCCCGGGGAATCCGCAGACCCCCCCGGGCAGCCGCGGGTATTTTCTCCCACCCGCAGCCCGACGTAACCCCGGCTGACAGGCAGAGCACCCGGCGCTGGCACTGCCCGGGCTGCTGCTGCCTGAACCAGTTTCCCAGGGATTAGCCGGAGGCACGCCGTGCTGCAGGACTTCACTTTGGATTTTAAAAAAATTTAAAAAAAACAAAGGAAAGAAAAAAAAGAAATTCCCCCTCCTCCGCTGGGATATTTCTGCCGCACGTTTTGGAGCGGTTCAGGGCCAGCCACGCAAGGCCAGTGCTGACGTCCTCCGAGCCCCGGCTGCCCCAGCATCCCCCGTCCCCGGGAGGGCTCTGCCGCAGCGCAGGACACGGAAAGAGCGCCCGCTGCACGCAGCTAATGCTGAAGCGGCGATTTACTTCCCCGTCCCGGGCGCAGAAGCACACAAAACACGACACTCGCATCAAAAAGCAGTTTTGGAGGAGCCAGTTCGGCAGGCGCTCCGACGAGCGGCTCGCTCTCCCACGTCCACACGAAGCTGTCGCTCCCCGGGCACTGCCGGAGCCTTCAAGGCACCCCACAGCAAGGCAGCACCTCCCCAGCACCACACAAAGCGCACGGAGGGGAGAGAAGGGGCCAAGTTTTCCACCCTCCTCCTCCAAGACCATCATCTGCTCCTGGTTTGCAGCCCCCCAGCACACACGGATCTCTGCCCAAGGACCTGGGCGAGGGCAGTGCCGTTTCAACGTCAGAGTCACCACCACCACCCCTGTGACGCGGAAGCCGTCTGTTGGAATATGGCAGCTTCAGATCACAAATCGAGAGCAGCAGCAGAGCAAGACCTGTGTTCATGTCGGGTGGGAGGGACGCACATAACCTGTGGGGTGCAACGGGGCTGGTTCATGAACCCAGGTCTGCTGCCAGCGCGGCTGGGCTGCTGCCTCGGGGTGGCCCAGGCTGGCAGGAGAGGACAACCTCTGAAAGGCACAGGCTGAGGCATCTCCGCACCTGGCACAACGTGAACAGTGGTCAGGGGAGGTCTGCCAGGCTCAGGCGGTAACGGCAGAGCTCAAAAAGGGCCAGAGAGGAGGCTCATCCCCACCACGCTGTGGGGAGCAGAGCACTGGGACGCTCCGCAGGGATCAGCTCACGCACCAGTTATGACAAGAGGACCGGAAACAGAGCGGCGAGGCACGTCAGACGCAGTTCCAGGACGAGCAGCGCAGACGCCTGTCGGCACAGCACCACAAGACCCCGCTCGCAAGGCACCGACGCCAGCCGCGCGCTGCAAAGACACCATCCTGGGCCAGGTTCCCACCATCCCAAGGAGCTCCCCATCTGCACTCCCGTGCCCGGGGCAAGGCTTTCATTGCCATTTTCAAGCTCTCGCTGGCTTCCTATCGTGATGAGAGCAATCCCACTCACGTCCTTGCTTTCACAGCCCCTTCCTTCTCACCTGAACTGAGGGGGCACAATGAGCCCAGGGGTGCAACGCAGACCCTGGGAAGGAGAGCCCGCTCTGCTTACATCTGCAGGAGTGCCAGATACGGCCACCTGGAACGCAAAGAACCGCTTTCGGCTGCCCCACAAGGTCAGAGCCCCCTCGGGGTGCTGTCGTGTGCACCTCTGGAAGAGCCGTTGCTCAACCAGCCGTCACTCAACCGATCACCCAGCAACAGTTCCCCGTCACAGCCTGGGCCGTGACCAGCAGCCGCCTCTCCTCAGGGGAACTGACAGCCGTTTCCCGGAGCTGGTCTCACCCTGTTCCACCTGCTGCAAGCCGCCGGGACAGCGGCACGGTGAGCATCCTTCCCAGCGCCTCTCGCCACACGCCGAGCCCCTGCCTGCAGCCAACTCCCAGCGAGCCACACGCTGCCATGCTGCGAGTGCCATGCGTTCGCATTCCCGCTTTCTAGCAACACTCCTGCAGAATGCAACGCACTGAAAACAGCCTCTTCCAGAGCTCGTCATCCCCCACCGTCCCCTTTCCCACTAACGAACTATTTGGATAACAGCTTCTACACTCTGCCTGCTCCTCGTTGGCAGAAGGAGGAGCCCTGAATCCAGAGATGCCAGAGGAGTTTAAAAATAGTTTTACATGGCTGAGAAAGAAAAGGCACTGGAGCAGCTCAGGTCAGAAGCCGGAATTCGACTTTAAACAAGAAGCAGTACCACCACAAGTGCCTACAGGCCTGGGCAACTTCTCTACAGCCTTCCCACCTCCCTCTTTCCAAGCTCCCCCTTTTTTCCAGCCCCAGAAGCATACTTCCAGCGGAAGGCACCCACTTCAGCCACTCCGCACGGAACCAGCCAGACCCAGGCTGGCAGGTCGGAGAGCGCAGGGAGGAACCCACCGACACGCACAAGGGCCCAGCAGCCAGCATGTTGTTTTGTGGTGGGATTTCCAACACCAAGGAAATAATTCAGTGCACAAGACCAAATTAGGGCATGGATTTTATAATCATCTTTGCTAGTGACACACTATACGACCTTGGGTAAGTCCCTCCATCCATCTTTGAAGACTCTCTCAGAGGAGTGCCACAAGACTTTAATTAGCAGCCCTAAAAGTACTCGAGATAGTCTGTCTCTCTTCCAAAATAACCAACTGCAGATGAATTGGAACAACCTTATTTTTGAATTCTGCAAGCAACTGGGATCCAGGCTGTGCTCAGATCAGTCACTTCAACAACATAATCAAAGTTAAATGTGCCAGCTGTGCATGAAGGATTTTAATACACTGCATGGACTGGAAAATAGCTCAAAGAACCAATGTGATTTTTCCATGGCTGGGATGTCACTGTCGAGCAGCTGCATTATCATCATCTGCAATCAGCAAAATGCCTTTTTTTTTTTTTTAATCACTTTTTAGTCTTCGGGAAAAGGGCTTGTTTTTATTTCTGTCCTACTTACGAAAACACCGTTGAATCCTGAGGCACCCACTACCAAGAGATCAGGCAGCTACTACAGCAGTGTAGGCTGATCAAAACACCTCCCACTGCCTATGACCAAACCCCAATTACACCGACAGGTTCCTAAGCTTCAAAAGTTGCACCCAGACCGTAACTGCTCACCCTGCTGCTACACCACCACCTCAAGAAACACTGTGTTCATTTCCACAAATCCAGCAAAAATCCAGCTCCGGCTGCCTATCATCACATGTCCAAGACCTGGGATGGCTCCAGAGCCTGGACACTCCGTGGGGAAAACCTGAGCGCAGCCCAGCATCTTCCTCTGCAAGGGCCACCTCTGCACAAGCAGATGGGTCACAGCTGCAAGATAAGCAAGAGGGGAAGTCTTCCAACTCCATCCTTAACAAAAGGCTGAACCTCTCTTTGATATATTCTACGTATTCAATGTTTACAAACAAACTGTAACATTACAATATGCATGTACTTTGGAGAACATGACAAGAAACAGGCTGACCACGCAAGTAAGGCTTTGCTCTTCTAACTACCAGAAGGCCTTACAAACCTCTCCTCCTGTTCCACTGTTCCGCGAGGCGGTAAGTATTTTACAAACAGTGACACACCACAAGGATGCTTTGCAAATGGCTCTCCATCTCTCCTGCCAGCTGCTCAGCTGTGGTGAGTCGAGCACTGGGATACAGAAAATTGCCAGAAGTGCTCAGTATTTTAAGGGACATTATGCAAGACTGCTTGCATTAGAGGAGTGACAGTGACTGAGATGACAGCAAGCATATATAAATGCCAAGGATCCAGCTACTTCTACTGCTGTCAGAGCTGGTCCAGGACTAGAAAACAGCCATCAAATTCCCACTGCAGATGTGGAGATGAAACTTCCCCAAGCTCTCAAAAAAACCCAAAAAAACCTCCAGCAAAAATCTGATTGGGGGTTTCCATTCCACTGCCTTTCCCAGGCCAAACTATTCTTTTGGACTTCATCATAAATTGTTAAAGAGCTTAAGAAATATGCAACTTCTTTGACAGCTTCCCAACTCATAGTAAAGGGCAATTCTGTTTTCTTCACATTGCCACCATTCCTGGCAGACCCACATGGCTTCCAACTCAGGGAAGGCACACGCAGCCACGTTCTTCCACTGCAGCCACGTTCTTCCACTGCGTATGAAAACGCCCTCCGGTGAGTTTAGCCCAAGGCTGTATCAACCATTTAAATCCTTCCTTGGTGCATTCTTCTTCTGAACTCTGAGTAATCAGCTGCTGAAATTACCAGATTTGCACTCCCAGCCTTGCGAAGCATCTCTTGTTTTTAAAACAAGGGCTCTGAACAGACGAAGCTGAACCAGCTTTCACAGCATGCAAGAGGCAGCTGCTTTTCCCATCGACTCTACCCATAACCCACACTCCCTGCCCGATGGACAACAGGGTTCCCACAAAACTGCCACGCTGCTTTAACCACTACCAAGAGAGTCGCAAACACTGTCAAAGCAGAATGAGAGAAGAAATACTCCAACACTAAAGCCAAGGCAACAGTCCACTTTCAAGGATGAAACACAACATGCCAGGCTGCAGCTGAACTGGAACGGAGAAAATCAGACAGGTCCAGCCTTTTTGGTATAGTCTTTCCTCCCCTGAAATCACAGCCTAAATAAGGCAGTCAAAAACTGATCGCAAGATTCAGATTCAGAAGTACAGCTTAATTCCTGCAGGCTACAAGATTTTTGCTAAATCCCAAGGCATAATTCTTCTCCAGTTTCTTTTCCACTTAAGACAGATTTCAGCTTGTTTCTGTAGACCTGAAAGCAGCAGCTCCTTTTAAATCCAGTGACTAACATCCTTCCTCCAGACCTCTGCCAAATCTCGTTTCTGCCAGATTTGAAGTGCCTTTGGTCTTCTTTCCAGCTTAACTAGGTTGCATATTCTTCAAGAGAAGCGCTCTAGTTCATTTGCTAAAGGTGTGATGTTGCCATGTTGCTGGTATGAAACGCTGTAGTTTAGCTTTATAGTTTTTTTTAATAGTTCGCTTCTGTTAGCCAATGCATTTCCACTTGTGTTTTTCCATCTAAAGTTTCTTAGTAGGTATTCCAGAACAGAACAAAAGGAAACAAACTCCATACCCTACATTGCTGCCATTTCAGCCAGCCAGTTTAGAGGCAGAACCTGGAGAAAATTATCAGAAGAAAACCAGAAAAAAAAATGGGGTGGGTTTTTTTTGGGGGTAGTTTCCTGTAAAGGAAGTTGTACAATTGCTTGACCACTGCAAAGTCAAGCACAGCACAGTAACAGCCTCTGCAGCCTTTATTTTGGAAGATTACAATCATTTTCCGAAGCTGGTTAAGCATGGACAAGAATACACTTGCCCATCATAAATGCACTGCACACACAAATGGGGAACAGCAGCACCTAACAGACACCTGCCCTCAGGGACAGGACTGGGAGCTGCAGGGCTATGGGCTCATTTTATGAAAGAGGAAAACTCCTTGGTGCTCATAAGGGAAAAATAAAGATACTGAGTACTGAGGATGCCTTAGTCAGGAGAAAGTCAGGCAATGGAAGAACCAGAATACACACAGGTATTTGGACTCCAGAGTACCACACAGCCCTTCTACCCACGTCAGGGTAGGATAAGCACTTCATTTGTTAATTCAGATTGTTAAACAAGGCTCCTTACAGGAAACACAGCGAGCCATATTATTTTTCCCCACTTCCTAACATTCCAGTTTAACCCTGCTGCATTATTTCAACCTTAGAGCAGGGCTCAGCAATGTAAGTTCAAGCAAAGCGCATTCAGCTTTCCAGCTCCCTTCCACACATCCACACGTAGCTGCGGCCCTGCACTGCCTCCCGAGCCCTTGCTGAGGAACGCTCCTGCTGTGCAGAGGCTCATCTGTCACACAGACCAGGCACACTCGCAGTAACACAGCTGTCGCTCTGGGGTCACGGTCTCTACGCAGGAAAGGCAAGGCTTGACGCCAGCGTAACCGCTCCCGGCTGGTGCACTGCACACCGAAGTGCAGCGTGCCACTCGAAACCCGTGGCTCTGTTTGTTCAACGCGTGTTCCACCCACAGCCAGCCCGGCTGTTTGCCTTGCGATGAGTTGTCTCCATTAAGATTCTCCTTAACACAGTCGTGAAGCATTTACTGTTTCCTAAGCAAGCAACCTTCATTCTGTGCTCCACTGGTGATGCAGGGCTGTGCGCACTCTTAGCTGGATTACTGTCGCTCCTTTTTCTTCATCCCTTCAGGGACACAAGCTGCGACCATGTTGCATCTTCCTTCCTTACGAAGGCTCATGTTCAGCCCCCGTAAGGTTTCTTCTCCTCTAATATTCTGATCCAAATTCCCATTTATTCAGATAAAATAATGGTGAGGTAAGGGAAAATTCTCACTGCTTGGACTTGAATGGACTATTCTGTAGTTTCTGTGTGTTTTCTGAGATACAAGATTCCAAACAGGTGAATGAAAGCCACCAGTTTCCTGTAGCTGATTTGGCAGCCAACCTCATCACATCAAAAGAGCAGGTTTACATACCAACAAGGTCACTAGTTAAAAACTCATTCCCTGCTCAGACACATTATGATCAAGTGGAAGCAGGAAAGAAAATTAAATAACCATTAACTAGATAGAAGAGAGCTGTCTCCTCTTACCACCTACTGCTTCAAAAATAGCCTATTACACGCAACTTGATGCATGCAACCAGGCCATTTTAAAACAAGGTATGCACAGTATATCTGACCTTCTGTAAATAAATTCCCTTTTAAGACTCCAACATTAGGCATGGGAGGTCTATCATGGTGACATACAGCTTCCATGTATTGATTTTGAAGGAGTGAATCTCCACTTCAAATCATTCCAAGGTATTTCTGTGTTTTTTTAAAAAAACGTTCAACTGTACAGATGAATAAAAGTTACTTCCAAGAAGAATTCGGACACGTTTATAGTAACGCCTTTCCCCATGTTACTTCATTCATATAACACTGTGACAGAGATTTGCTGTTGCTGGATTTTATTTCCTTCTTGAATTTCACCAGTGTAACTCCAATGGTCAAATTGCATCTTCCAGGGCGATAATGCCACTGCTTCAGAGCGGATGGAAAAGATGTCTCACAGGCTGCTTAGTACTGAAAATACCAGTAGGAACAGAGAAGCTAAAATCTGTTTCCCTGCCTCTCGTGCACTGGCTAGTCAACAGGAATCCCTAGGATATCTGCAGTATGAGGTAAAGAGCTAGTTAACAGGAGCACAACTTCAACCTGTCTTCAAAAGAAAGCTGCCAGAGGATCAGAGGATGTTAACTGTGAACAACTGAAAATACACAATTATCAGAAGAGCCGCGTACTACTGGCACATTATTGGTACTGCTTTAAAGGAAAAAAATAATTAACAGGTAGGTGCTTCAGTCTTCTTTGTATGTTTTGTGATATACAAAATTACCTTTGGACAAAATGGTGAGAAGAACAGAGGAGAGGATACCAACTCAGGTAACCAAGGGTTTGGTAAATTGGAACTCAGTGCCTTTAATACAGAGTAAAAACGTGCACCCTGCGCAGGCTGAGCTGAGTGATGGAGCAGGTGCTCCAGAGTACCAAGACGTTTCTGCAACTACAACCACAAGCTGTGGTTTACACAAGGGTGTGCAGATCAGGTTCAGCTGCAGTACAGCTACACTACTCATTGGTTTTACAAAAATGTCATCAGTCTGTGGTAACAGACAATTGGAGGAACTCAGTGCTGCCCGCTACAGACTCCTCAGATTAGCACTTATTAAAAATTAATAAAATGGTTTATTTTATATATACATATGTTCCAAAAAATTTATACAGTTAAAATATCAAATTAGTGATCTGGTAACAATACTGTTCAAAATAATCTCTTTTGTATGAACATTAAAATACACGTTTTTAAAAGCGTTTCCTTTTAGTGCTTCCAAAGCACAGCGTGTGCCAAGGCCACCTGAAGAATCTCCGTCCTCCTCACAGGATGAAAGAGAACTGAAGTCGGGGACCTGGGAAGCCTCAGGTGCACTTTCATAATGTCTGCAGACAAAACAGAAGAGAGTCTGAGGTAGATTGTTTAGTGACCACCGGGTGGTAACAGTCACAGGGCTGTCTTTAGCTTTCATTAACACAATAGCAGTTTCTTTACTCTCAATCTACACTGAATCTCAAGTTTAAAGGCATGGCTAGCAGTTCTTGGGAACAAGACCCTTGTCTCTGTGGTGGCAACATGCAATTTTACCAGTGCAGGTGTTTCTGGGAGGTTTTTTTTTTTTTTGGGAACACACGGGCTCTCTCCACGATGCAGACAGTGCGTGCATTTGACAGTGCCCCATTTTAGTGCAACCTGCTGCCTATAGCACGTAAAATGTCTAATGACAGCGTTCAAATGAGTAAATTCTCATCACCTGCAGGAGGGGCAGCAATGGTTATTTTCTTCAGCCTGTTGAGCAAATAGCACCCTCCACAGGAAAAAAGCCACACCTTTCATAGCAAATCCTTAAGGTTATAGCCCAGCTTCTGCCGATAGAGGTTCTTAAAGTTAAAGCTCCACTGCTTCTTCTCAGACTGTGACAGTAAAATCACTTGACTGCCAAGATGGTGAGGGCAGCAGCTACATCCTCTTCCACTCTTCTGCGGCACAGCAAACTCATTCCTGGTCCATATTCGTCTGGCCGGTACATTATTATCTACTGTTGACATGATTAACTCTGTTGGGCAGGCTGTTCAACTCTAGTTCCTCTAGTATTCTCTCTAAGTGTTGTATTAAGACCCGTTTTTTAAACCTAAGGAAGAGAGGGAGAGCAATTTAATTTTTTTTTCTTCCAAAACCACAGCTGAACAACTCAAGACTATTCAGTCATGACTAATCATACTACCAGAAGCTCTCAGTTTCCAGTACAGAAGAGCTTGCTTTATTTCTGGCATTAGAATGGCCAGAAAATTTAATTTAATACAGACAGCCTTCCCCAACCCACCCAAAATTTTGGGTCGGTCTTCAAGAAGGACACATATCTCTATTTCACATTTAAACTTTAAGTAAAGACCATTTACTCCATAAAAATATAACAGTAGTTTGACTACTAGAACAACTACAATAATTGAAATATGGCAAAAAGGAACACAGAAAATACTAGTACTGGACTAGTTTATGAATCACTATCATGATCTAAATTAACATTTCACTTATGACTCCAAATTATTTATATCTATACAAACCTTGCTGCTTCCTTGATAGCAAATTCAATGAAATACTTCTGAATTTCCACAGGGCCTTGCACCTCCTCAAGAAGAGAGAAAATCTTTTCGTAATCTAAAAAAAAATTTTAAATAACCATATATTAAAAATAAGTTTTGCAACGGCATTTTCAATAAAGCTTAACAGCCAAAAGAAAAAACAAAGCTCAGGGTTTCACATTTCTGTGTATGGCAATACACGTAAGGCAAGGAAAAAAGCCCGCATTAGCTTTACACACAGAAAGCAGGCGATACCAAGAACTTGAAGTGATACCCATGATCTGGTATTCAAATGTGGCACCAAAGAATTAGGTTGTCTTCAAAAGCAGCAGCTCTAGAAACATCTGCCCTCAGCAAAAGCAGGCTGGGTAGAGAAGCCTCGTATCTCCATGAACACAGTGCCATCATTAGCAGTTAATAGCACACAGGGCCACCAAGCCCTACTTGAACCTAGAGCTGTCATTTCTGAAAGCAGAGGTCAGGATTAGTTCTCTCAGAAGGACTAACTATCAATGCTTAGTGTAAGCACAATTAATATGACTGTCTTACTGGCACAAAGTAAATATATCCACTGCAAAAGAATGATCTGGATAAATTAAACTAGAAACAAATTAAAAAATAGCACTGTTTCAATATTTTCCATAGCTGAACCCAGTATGAAGATGGTGTTGCAACTAAGAGCCTGTTCAGAGTGCTGCAGCAGGCACAGAGAGGACATATGGTCAGAACTGTGAATGTACGTACATATTTAACCCACTACTATTTAGCTTGCTTCTTTGATGTCTGCCTGAACTCTGTGGCAAGACAGGTGACTCATACTGAACATAGTACTATTTTACACTGCATCACTATCTACTAGACATGAATTTGGTATTAGATTAGATGAGCCCACTTTGCAAAACAGGAAGCAAAGACATACCCAACTAGGAAGTTTTAAGACATCTTAAAAATAAAATAAAGATGCAGCATAAAAATGTCTTCATCTCTCAAGAGCCTCAGTCTGCTACAATGGTTACACGCCCCAATGAACACGAAGTTTTGGGAAAGCAACACAAGATCATAAAAACAGGAGAGTTAAGAATACTCCACTACACTAATTACTGGCAAACAACAACATATTAGAAAAATATTCAGTAGTTAAACTTGTAGAAACAATTCATTCAGATACAGACCACATCAGGGATATCTGCCATTTAAGACAAAATTGAAAGATTATGCCTACGGCAAATCCTACAGCTTATACGTTAGCTGGAGTTTCAGGTTAGTGTTTTGTTTTGATCCTGTATACAAGCACAGGCAAAACATGTAACAAAAGCTGTGGAGGAAAGTTACTTTTCCTCACAACATTTCAGATTTTGGGGAGTTATCAAACCTCATAGGAAAAAAAAAGAAAATAAATTTTAGTCTTCAGTTCTTAAGAGCCTGCAGCAGTGTTCCATCACTAATTACACTATCTCGTAAAATGAAAAAAAAAAAACCACTTCGCTATTATCTGTTAAGATTCCATTTCAAACATATTCCAGGATGCACCCTTGCAGCTACATATGCCTTCGCCCTCCAAAGGAAGCTCTGACAGACAGAGAGCAAAGTACACTACGCATATGCAAGGAGCAGTGCAGTATAAGGCAGACCCTGTCTAGTCTCATTAGGTCATCACTAACAAAAACAAAACCTGCGAAAGGTGCTTTCACAGGGTACCTCTTCCACCAGTTTGCCTACCTTCAAGGGCAAACAAGGTGACTTTGCACTCAACTTCCCAAGCACTGGTGTCTAAACTTCAACTCACCAGCCACCACATGGCAACTTTCCCCTTTTTTTGTCCCTCCATTGCTCATATGCAAGCAATCAAAAATTATTCAAAATCTGAAGTTGTACACATACTGAAAACTGCTCCTTATTTCAAGGAAAAAAAATCTTCTCTCTAGCACCATGTATAATATATTAAAAAAAAAAAAAACCAAAACAAACCACATACTTACTTCTTCCAGGTTTGCGAACCTCTTTCATCACTTTAATTTTGACATCAGCATTGTTTCCCTCCAACATCATAGGTGTTATTTTAAATGAATTTGGCACAGATTCGGAAGTAGACTCCATAGCCCGTTTTTGGTCATCGCCAGTCACACTGTAATTTAAAGGCCCTCGAACAAGTGCGTTGGTACCAGGTTTATGATCCAACCCATCCTCACTTAAACAATTGAATTCAACAGGTAGAGAATCTAAGTCATTAGATAACATTTCATCCTCTCCCATAGCAGCTGGAACCGAAGGAGCCATTTGCACAGGTAAGCCATCAATTTGCTTTTCCAGTGACTGACAATTTTCTGCTTTCTTCTCTCCATTGCCATCTTGGACAACACTGTTATTGGTATCTACAAATTAAAAATATGTATCTTACTAGTGCATAATTGCAGTATCAAAAAACACAGAAGGAAACAGTTCTGTATCCTTGCTTGTTGAAGTACTGTGTAGTGATCCGACAGCGCTGAACAACTCTCCAATACTTTTACTCAGCCTTTGATACGACCAAGGGAACCCTTCTCTTCAGACTGTTACCACCTCGTATCCTTGTCATGAAGTCACCATTTTCTGTATTCCTACTGCAGTGTTATGACTTCTAAGTAAAACGTTTTCCTTCTTTCCCCCAACTCCAGCTAACAGAGTTTTTTTTCTGACTCCATTTGATGCAATAGGTGTGTAAGAAAATTAGTATTTGCAGGAAATGAAAATGCAACCATATTTTAACTTTCCTTCACCACCACAGAATACACAAATGAGAACTAAGAGCTGATCTGAAATTCCTTGCTACCTCCAAGCTACCTTGGCACAAGGTTTCAGTATTTTTTTTTTTTAAACAGTTCATCGAAATTATTTTTTTATTCCAGACTGCATCAGCTACAGCAGCAGCCTGTTTATCTAGGCCACCACAAGAAACTCGGTCCTAATTAACACTAAAGCATACGCACATGCTGATATACCCTTCTGAATCAACGCAGAAAGCTCACAGAGTTGTGACCACACAGGCTGCTGTACACCAACTCCATATACCTTTATTTGCTGGGAGGCCTTTGAGGTTCAGATACGGTGGGGATCCAGAAGCAGACGGTGGCCCTTTCCCACCAACATGATTTGTTACAACTGGCGGTGACTGTGGCCGTCTCAACAGCGGGGACATGCTACGCCTTCTCTTTAGTGATGCTGGAGTATTGAGCTCTCCAGGACGCTTAATCTTGTTCTGAGGTCCAGCGACAAATTCATCTGCTTCATCTATCATCATACCCTGAAAAGGAAAAAAAAAAAATTTTTTTGTTAAAAGCGGTACAAAATGGAAATTGTTTCATCAATTCATTGATGGAGCTAGTCTCTCTTAAAATTCAGGTGGCTTTCAAAACACGTTACAGCTCTCAGAACAGAGATACCCAGCGTACACTGTAGCTAGAGACAGACCAGCGCCACTCTGTAAATCAGCACGACACTTTACAAATTTCTCTTGGACCACGTGAAAGACACCACTCCTTTCCACACATGACAGAAAAGCTACACAGGTGAGCAACACACTGCAGTTGTTGGAGAGAAATTCTACACACCAACTATTTCAAGCCGTGTTAAATATAAAGATACAGCAGATAGCATGGTTCCTCCTACCTTCTTATCCTGTTTAAATGGATTGCCAAATGTATGAAGTCTTTTTGGTTGATCTGGGTCAATCTCCCGAAGGGGTGCAGGCATCATTTTCAGGTATTCCTGGTAATTCCCCATCTGAGCAACAGGAACACTATGCAGGCAGTCTGCAACAGAACAAGGGATCTTAATTTAATCTACCTTAAAACTAAGGCAATAGAAGCTTCACATACTTCCATTGCAAGCCTTAGCATTTAAGAACTAGAAATTACTTCCCCCCATCACTAGGGAGGAAGAGCTGAAGACTACAATTCTGGAAATAAGGCTGGCAAGAGTTGAGCGTAACTGGCAGAAGAAGAATGAAAATTTAGCAAATTAAATCTCTATGCTAACAACTGCATCTTCAGACCACTGCCACTCAACAAGGATAAAATGAAGTCAATCCCTCTCTGCTTTAAGCCAACACCAATATAAAAAAAAAAAAGGCATCTACTGAACCTTACTGTAACGGAAAGCTCTCCCATGAAACTTATTTTTAAAACTCAAAGCAAGCATAATGTTCTTGCATGACAGAAGGCAAAAAATTCCTTCTTTCCCATTCAGAGTCAAGCAAAGGACACCAACTGACTCAAGTGATCCACTGTCCACTGCTGCTCCCACACCCAGGACAGAAAACACTACTTCAGGGAATAAAAAACAAGGGCCATACTCTCTCCAAATTGTTAATGAAGAACAGTGGCTACTCACCTTCATCCTGCCCCAAGATAGGCCTGTGTGTTTTCAGAAGATTTGTTCTCATTCTAGTTAGCTGGTCTAGCAGACTGCAACGAGGAATATCGTACGCATTTCTGAATGCCTGTGGCTTCAAATCCTAGTTTTATAACAAAACAAGTAACTTTGTTAACACATCAGTTCTCACGCACAGAGAAATTCCTCTATGAACCGTAATAATGTTAACTACTAAACAATTATTCTGAAGTAACTTCAGAGCTTCGTAACTGGATACAGCAGACTCAATGACCGTCTTTTCAACACGACCTTACTCCGCATTAGCGCTTTCAGCTCCATTAAGACTAAAGCACGTCAGTTCCTCGATGAACAACACTAGCTGTCTTTTGCAGAGATTGATGCTTCAAACACAGTAATCTTTGTTTATTACCAGGGGATTTTCAAACAGTGTCCCAAAAGCAAGTGCAAAAAATTGTATTTACTCTTCTCACTATTCACGCCCATGCTGCACTCTTCACAATTCAGTGAAAGTACTTACTTCCTTCTACACTAAGTCCATAAAAGTTACCCATTTAAAACAGATGAGATCAACTGTTTAATCATGCAAGATCACTATGCTGTTTACCTTGTTTAAAAGTCCTATGTGGAAGCCAGCAAATTCTTTAACATTCATTTCCGCCAGTCTCAGTGGAGATTCCCCAGTGATCCCTTGCAGCAGTTGCTTAAAATCCCTACTGTGTACCAAGGAGAGGCCACTCGAGTGATTTTTCACTTTTATTCCAATTTCTTGTGGAACTTTCTTACCCACTGAACCTATTATCCGTTCCGACTCTATTTTTGTCTAAAATGGAATCACACCATGAGTTTAAGAAACAGCAGGCATTGCAGATTTCCAGTATAAAACACGATACATTAACAGAATAAAACTACAAATTTAGTTCCCAACTATTCAACAAATGGGAGAACTACCTACCCAGGGGTATACTGGATTACACAGATTAGATTTCAAGTAGAAAGAAAACCTAACGTGCTAGCATATGGAAAAAAATATTTAGCCAGTGTATCTAAACTTATATGCCAGTACGAGGTCTGTGAATATCCCTGATTTTGCTGCAGGTCTGTGACTTTCTTTTGTGTCCTTGAAGAATCATCTTCAAAGGGAAAGAAAAAAAAGAAAAAAAGGAAGGTGGGATACCTTAGGTAACTGTAAAGTTCCCTCTAAAACAACAGTATTATTCAGTTACAGTAACATAATTTCAGATTTCATTTTTGAGACAACCTACAAACTAAGGTTTGCACTGTGTGTTTGCAACAAGGGAGAAACATCACAAGAGAAATTTATTTGCTTAATCAGGAAGCTTCTAAAAACGTATTCTCCAACTAGCACAGATTTCTTAGTACAGCTACAGATAAATTTACAGTATTAAGCTTTAACTGTATTCAAAGTAAGATTTTTTTCACCCACTTGCAATACCTCCAAAAAACCCCAACCAACCAAAACCCCCAAACCATGGCAACTGCAACCCACTTGCCCCAGATCTCATCCTCTCCAGGGTTTGCTTCACTGTCTGTGGGAAACTCTGAATTTAAGGACAGTGGGAGTAAAGCATAATTCTGGAATTGCTTGTCCCTATACAAGAGCTTTTAATGCATCCACCACACTTAAACTGTTTCATGTGCCGAGAACGTCTGTGAAAACCGCCGCAGCCATCTCAAGCCATTCCAACTCCATATTCAGATAAATAATATGAATTTGCATATCATTAAGTCACCGAAATACCACAGATGGTTTTATGTCTAATAGATGCTCAGTCATTCAGAGGCCTTTGGAACGTATTTTGTGCATTCTTTAAGGCGGAGGATTTTTTCTTTGTAATTTTAAAGGCTGCACTGCTGCCCCACTGACTTCCAGTTATTCAACGACTGTTGTAAGAACCATTCGTGCTAAGGAGGCATGGCTTTCAGACAGTTACACCTGAAATGGCACTCCTGACAAAGAGAAAAAGATATGGAAGACTACTTCCCACCAGGTCATGCTTAACACATAGAATGGTTTTGACCTGAAGGAAACGGGAAGCTCAGATATAAAGCTTGAACTATGACTTTAATCCCCGTGGAGAAGAACATACTCTTTTTTGGAACGTACGCATTGCCAAGGCACACATGGAAATAAACATGATACTGAGAGCAAGCCTCTGTCTTGAGCTGTGAAGAACAACGGCAAGAGCAGTCATAAATCCAATTAGTGATGATCTTTGAGTTTAAAGGTCTAGCAGATACTTAAAGTGTAGTCGAAGAGGTCTACTCCGCACTCCCCTCCACCACTTACTGAAGGCACAACCACTGGCTACAGAATCACTCTGGATTCATCCATATTTGCGGTGGAAATGCTCACCAGCCTTCAATTATAATATATGCTGTACATCCACGTGAACTCCCACAGGGATTAACTGCTTAATGAGATTACCACAAACTAAATAATCAACGCACTTCTAATTGCAAAGGTTTTATCAATACTACCTGTTGGCTGAGTTTTTTAAGGTAAGAGATAACACTGTAACTAAGTCCACAATCTAAATTATCTGATATCAGATTTGGAGCTCCCATCATCCTTAGGGCTTTCTTTAATGGCTATAAGGAAAACAAAATACACAATAGTAAGAGAATAAGTCTTTAAAAAAAAATTTAATAAGATCAATTACAGGAAGCTAAGGCACATGGATTAGTGCTCTAGCTTTTCCACTTTTGGCCACTAAAATTCAAGCCTATTCAGATAACATGTGACATGAGTTTGGTAATCTAACTAGCTCGCAATGGACATTAAGCCACATTACCAAGACACCACACAGTGTGGTGCCACTGGCAATTTCCACTCAAAGGCTCAGTACCAGAATAGCCGGGATGATGCAAGTCCATATTGAGGTGCATTGTCCAAGCTACATGTAAAAGGTGACACGGTGCCTCCCCCCACCCTTTACTTGGCCCAGCCACTTCTCCTAGTATCAGCTTCCCAAGTTCTAGAACTTCACCCACATTAAACAAACAGATCTGCATTTTCCTTATCAAGTTACAAAAATAATGCCAAATTTGGTTTCTCTGAACAATCTAAAGTACTTTATATCAAAGCTGATTTAATATTAATGAACAGAAAAAACATTTAATATCTTAATATAGTTACTATTACTCAGTATTACTAGAAATTTATTTGTTTCTTTAAAATGTTTGACCTGGTTTACATACCTCTGCAAAACAAAATGTTTACTATCTAAAATGTCATCATAATTATGTAAACAAAATTTACTAGGAAGAGGTATGATGCACAGGACTTTGGTCACGCCAGCCATTATACCCAGGAGGATGAAACACGAAAAGGAACATACCAGTAAGTAGTAAGGAGGCATGGTTTTTAGGTAGTTGTCAAAAGCCTGCCGCCACTTCAGATTTGGCTTCAGTTTGTGAACCTTAAACAAGTCATCTGCAACAAGGAAAACAACAAAAGAAGGTTTCATTTATACAGTCCCAGACCATTAGCATTATCCAAAATTCAATGTGCCAAGTTTCCCCCCCTTTTCTTCTCCCTCCACCCACCTCCCAATGGGGCTTCCCCACAAAAAGCTGTTCTTAACCTCAGGTTGGAAGGATTGTGAATCCCCAGTCCTAGCTGCAGAACAAGTCCTCATTACAGGCAAACTTACAAGGTACACCAGACTTAAATACTGCACACAACTACCAGCAGCACGGAAGGTGCAACAGATCCACCAAGAGTTTCACCTCCCTTGCCTCTCTCTTGCATCATCAGGGACTCCCTGTATCCAAGCAATTCACCTGGTTCAATGTCCATTTTGAGCCCAGATTTCTCTTGTTTAACCTGTATGATGAATTCTGGTCTCCAATAAAAACATTCTTGGGCATCAATGGGAAAGAAAGAAAAAAAAGAATATCAAAGCAAGGAATCTTTCTGGTTGGCTTTGCTGGACTCTGCTGACCACAGCAGCAGCTGCCCCCGGCAGAGAAGGGGTGCACCTCCAGCCACACTGCCTGCCTCCTGCCAGAGCAGCAAACTCTCCCACTGACAGAGACGAGAGACCATAATTAGCTACAGAAACTGCTGCCATTTCAGAGGGGGGGCAACCAGACAGATTACTTCCTTTGGATACTGTTTTAGAAATACTTTGCCTGCACTACAGGCGTGCATATTGCTGTTTAGGAATCACTGAGTTAAAGCACGTACCTATTTGCCATGCACGCTATAAACTGTAACACTGATCTCTGAACATCAAAAATGAACACAGTATCCTGCAATTTATCATGTGAAATTATGGATGATCCATTGACATCAAGTTTCTCTTTAGCAGGACTGTAACATGCTGGCAAAGTCAGCAAAGACAGATGTGCAGAACAGGAGAAAGGGATGTCCAAAAATTAACTGGGGAGAGCTGCAGGAGACAGGGATGCACAGAACACGGTGTGCAAAAGACAGATGCAGCAAGGAAACTGTTTTCTCCAGATTGAGCTTTCAGGAAGATATATTTGGAGAAGAAAATTTGACTCACATAGTATTCTGCACAAATCAAACAGATGTTAAGACGCGATTTTCGAAGTTCTCATAGTCAAACCACACTTAATTACAGGTATTTTCCAATCTAAATGAATTCTGTACCACATATAAAAACCGCACTACAGATGCTAATTGTTCTCTTTTCTGGCCTGAAGGAAGTGGGGTGGAGTTTGAGAGGACAAGTTAAAACTCCATTTAAAATCTCAATATACCACATGCTTAGTACTATTATCCAAAAGAACCTGTGATGGTATTATGACATATGGCAAATACAAAATAACATCCGTTCTTATCTTATAAGCCTATTAGCTTTTTGCAGCAAAATGGAAGTTAAACTATACCCCTCTCTCAAAACTCAAAATGGAAAAAAAGAAAAGTAAAATACTTGATATCATAGTATGTCCTAGTATTTTAAAGTCTATGAGCTGGTTACGAGTACACCTTGAACCTTACACCCTTTATCAGCACTTTATTACCGTCTCACTTCCTGCGCTGTGAAGGTTATACCAGTATATAGCCCCCCAGTTCAACTGCACAGCCACTCCTAAATGGCACAGACGTTCCCAACGCTCAGCTAGCTATGATTCTTAATCCACAGCACAGCTGTAGCCCAAGAAGTCCAATGCAAAGGCACCTCCCTGATCTTTGCTATCCAAGTAAGAAGTTCTCAAATTTAAGCACAGCTTCAGCAAAGATTTGGCTACTTAAAATGAGAGCCTTTCCACAGCACGAACTCACCGCAGAACTCCTGCCCTCTAAAAGGAAGACAGTCATGGTGGTAAACACAGCCACAAGTTTCAAGGAGAACATCACCATCAACATCTTACCTGCCTCTATCGCAAGAGTTTGAGACATACACTGTCAGCATATTGCAACACAGGCACTTGAAACGTACTTTTTCCACTGTGCCCTGGCCTGCACAGTCATTTATGTAAGTAAGCAAACAAACAGTAACCCATTTAACTATGTCTTTCAGAGATTAAATACCAAACTTTTGCAGATAAAAATCTAAAAGTACTAAAAAAAAAAAATTCTTTCACAAAACAGTTTTAATGCAGCCTACGAGTTTTCAGACACTGCTCTCTATATAGTCCACTTCATGCAGAGTTCTTTATGTACTTTTAAACTTGGAGGGAGCTGAAAGCACTGGATAATTCAGAACATGGTATTAAAAAACACTAGGAAAGGGCCACAAGCTGCAACAGTTCAAGAGATCAGGTAAAATTACAGACAGACCAGTTAATTTAGAACCGTGTTGCAAAGTCTTTATCCACTTTAGATTAACATACAAAACAACCAAATTGTGAGAAACAGGATACCAATACACACATCTTTAATACCCAGTATCACATAAGGGGACTTGATGCACTTCCAGCCCAGTGAATAGTTAAAAAAAAAAAAATAGCATGAGAGAGAGAATGGTCAGCAGGTAATTTTAGCAGCTCAGCTGGAGCCTAGTTACAAGAACAGTTTATGTGACAACAGCCTAGTTGTGAGTGACAGCTTGCACCAAGTAACCCAAAGTAAAAACTTATATTTTTTTTTTTAAATCACCTTAAATTCATTAAGTTCCACCTGAGCAAGTACACCACCATTCCCTGTTGACCCCTGTAACGCTCTGAGCTTTCTAATGCCTCTGCACTGATACACTCCTTTGTTTCAAGCAGCAGAGACTCATGATTTTACACATGCACAGAAGGCAGCATCCTTCCCTGCAAACAAGCTAGCAAAAAATAAGGCACTACAATGTAAAATAGTATCCACCATTGAAAAAAAGGTATTGTGGCACTCTTTTTCCATTGATACAAAATGTCTGCCTCTCCCTCTCAGTGCCACAGCTTGCTATGTTCACATCTGTGAGAAAGGCAGCACTTGGTTTCCAAAATATAAAATCATTACTTGCAGGTTCTTTCAAGGAGCCTGTAAAAGCAAAGGAAACCATCCACGTTGCAGTCCTCCATAGCTAGACATTTTCTAAACCCTCATCCTTTTGCATATTTAGACCCACAGAGAAAGGGTATTAACCACTTTGTCATGGTATTTTCATCATGGCTGTTTCACTGCTGCTTCTGCTGACACTCCCAGTGAATAATCACTCCTGTTGCCCAGGAGTGCCTGCCCTCCCACTAATGCAGCTCAGATCAGCCAAGGAAACATCTTGGACAAGGCAGAAGCATTAAGAAGTATACCTCATCTTTGCTAAGCTGTCTCTCTAACCCCTCGTTTGACTTCTACTTTATGAGCCCGGCTGTAAAACGGTTTTTAAACAGAGGAATATCTGAAGTACAGTATCTTTGCTGGTATCAGTTAAAGGCAACAATCCTCCAAGAGGAAATTTCAGTAATCTGTGGGCCAAACATATTCAGCATCAAAGCCTATCAGCCTCTGTCTTCGAACCATTCTGACTTCAGCGGTCTACCTCACAATGAACAACAACAAAAAGATGAGAACTGCACCCCATTTCTCAGTTCTCAGAGCAAACCACCACCTCAAGCTAGTCATGATGCCTCTCTAGCCTTCCCTATCAGAGCAAAAAGCAGCTGCTCAGCTGCAAAAGCACATCCCACATGGTTTGTCTTACCTCTGTAAAAGAACTAGAGACCAGAATTTTTGTCAGACAACCAATTTACCATAGTGCATGGGTCAGGTTAACACACAGACTGTGCAGCTTCACTGTTTTATGCAGTCTCATTAATTGGCTCCTTTCCTTTCAAAGCTTCAGATTCTAAAAGCAGACCCATTAAGTTACAAGCTAGGACAGGCTACAGCATTCTCAGATCCACTCTTGGAGAAACCAATATATAAACAACCAAAATCTATAAGATGTGGTACAATTTACCTCCTCCAGTTGCAGACCACTACAACTTATTTCAGTTTGCTCAACTATCATTTGCAAGCTTCTTCATGCATGCCTATCTTACCTGTCTTTTAGGGCTGTCTCTCACATTATTTTCCAAAACAAGAACCAAAACTTCTCCTGCTCAAGAATGCAGGAGAATATAAAAATGCAAGAAAAAAAAATAAGTATCGTCTGTTTTTAAGGCTGAACACACATAAGCCACTTGATATGACAGCAGAGATAACACAGTTGTGAAAGGGTTTTGGCTTTGTCTGAAAGAGTCACTAGAAAGAAGCGAGAGAGATTATCCACGGTACTAGTCCAAGTAAGTCCCAGTCCTCCAACATAATATGCTACCAGAAGGGTAGTAGCCACTAGAACCACTAGTGATGTGGCAATATGGGTGGTAGTGGCCAAATAGGGCAGACTGCTCCAGGGCTTGGCAGTTTCACATCCATTTTAATCTGGGTGAGAGTAATGAAAGATTGGTTTTACACACTCAAATGAGTCCTCTGCTGAACCATCAGTATCCGCTATTGGTATGTATTAAGACGGGCACAGGGGGAGGGCTTAAAAACAGAAACAACCCCTACCTACTGAAAGAGACAAACACAGAGATAGCATTTTTTAAAAACATCTCCTAATAATTTAAAAGGTATGCTGTTTATCATCTTAGTCATTTTCTCTACTGCTAGGCAGAAAAGGGGCCAGATCTGCTTTCGTGTTCTATGTATATTCCATAGAACTTAATTCCACCGTACCTTAGAGACCAAGGATAAACAAAGTCTTGGAACAAGATCTGACAGTAACGCTTTGTGTATGTGTTTGTGCTAGCAATACAGAACGCACAGTATTTGCGTGCTAAACATCCGCTGTACAACTCAGGCAACATGGAGGCTCTGCATCCTCCTTTAAACATCCTTCAGAAATTAAAGATGTGGGATACCAGGTGAGTAAACTCCAGAATAGCACTACACATACTGAAAAATGCCTTTCTCCAAAGAACAGGAAGAGCTTTAGACCCCTGCAAAAAAGGCAAGGGGAAGACAAGAGCTGCCAGGGAAGACATAGCAGAACCGCAAATGTCAACATCAAAATGAACAAGGGAATTCATTTAGTATCAGCAATGGCTTTTCAGCTAGTGGATCTGCTGCAGCAATTCAGTAGCCACAAACTTGCAGAAACTCTAATTTAGTCTAGAAGTATCCTACTTGCACACTTCAGGACAATTACTAGTCTACACAGATGACTATGTAAGACAGATTCAAATTATCAGTAAGCACAAATTTATTCTTTTGGGTATGACTAAGATTATGAAAAAGCATTCCTGAACTGCGTTGTGATTTTCTTCCTAGGAATGAATGGAAAAATCCTGTGTAAGACAGTAAGAGCCAGTGTTAATTCTCTTGATCTCCACAGTTACTCTGTAGCACTGAACACACCCACAAAAAAGAGAACAAAAAAGCCTTCAGCATCTGCAACTACAAGGGTTAGTAGCACCCAGGAAACTCTCCTCTCTGCCATTACCTTTATACCAGAATCCTAATAGCCGCAATTATTATGGCAGTTATTCACACAGCACCTTTTCATACCGTCTTTCCTGCAGAAAGTCATTTCATTGCGTGAGTGAAAAAAACCACCGGTCCTTTGGGCAGGGAAGAAACGTAGACTGTTTCACTGCTCAAATCCTTCTTACTGCTCTAAACTGCATCAGGGAATTCCCTCTTCCCAACACCCATGACAAACTCTGCATCTGGTCTTCCAGTAAAAAAAATTAGCTGCTACAAGAGCAACTGCAAAACCTGGATACACCACACCCTAAATGAGGGAAAAGAATGGAGGTTGAAGCTTACTCCAGGTTAAGGAAGAGGCTACGTGTCTAGGAGGTGAACAGCATCAAACATGCACTGGAAGCAGGTAGCTCTCCTCCTCTGCTGGAGAGAAAAAAAGGGAGAGGGGGTATGAAAATCCTCTCCTCCCAAATTATGTTAAAGAGTTTGCAACATTCTCTACTCTCTGATCTCCATTATTTCATAATGTCTCAAACTAAGGCAGAACACCAATCATTATTTCTTTCCTTTCACTCTGAAGCAGCTGCCTTGGCAGTCCAATGTAAATTTATTACCTACCTAACAACGGAAGTAAAACAGGATAGTTGTAAGGCATCACAAAGAGGTTTACACAGGTTAAAGTAGTGCTTGCTTTTAAATACCCAAATGGATGGCCAAGTTCGCTGTATTTTCCACTGCTACTCACAAATACCTAATAAAGGATAAGACAGAGCACTGTATTAGAAGAACAAGAAAAACAGTAAGCACGGGGCAATTTAAAAATTAACATCAATCTGAATCCAACTGCATTCAGACAGCAAATTATCAAGAACAGCCAAGTTTGAGGTTGCACACATCAGGACAAACATCCACTTACACTCCCCAGTCACAAAATGGAGACATGCAACGTTTAGTGTACTTCCAGTCAGCGTGAAAATGCTCATCACAATATAATCGTTAGTGTTTTAGTGAAGCTACTTTGAAGTGATGCTCTGTAAAGTTTCTTGAAATGATTTAAAATAGGTTAGGGGACATCTACTGAAAGTATGTTAAACAATCTATTTGAAATTAGTCTTCTGACTCAAAATAGCATGTCTAAAATTTACAACACTGATAAAAAATCTAAACCTTTTTGAGCACAGAAATTAAGCAAAACAAATACTCAAGAAACATCTTTTAATTATGCCAAGAACCAAGATTCTTAACACTGACCTTTTTTTTGAAGTGTATATATATGGGAGTATTAACCTTGAAAAGCAATACATGCAAGCAACTATTTGAACAGGATAAAGATGGTACATATTCTTATTGGGACAATCAAAATAACCCACATCTAATCAAAAATAGTTTTCCTAAAAAGCAGTACACCTTGCAGTAAAACAGAAGTCTTTTTCCTCTATTTTTTCAGAGCATAAGGAACAGGGCTTGTTACATGGTTTCTGTAACAATAAGCCTGTTTCTCTAGTTTGTAAGGGTCTGATACGTAGCTAGGAAAAGAACAGCAGTTTTTGAAAAACAGCAGAGCAATGTTAATAACAGGCAAATAATGTACCTATGAATGTTTAAAGGACATTTCTGATATTAGTTTATTAAAAGTAACTTCAATTTTTCTTCCGAGTATGCATGTTGTATTTTCAGTTACGTCATATTTTTATTAGAGAAAAAAAAAACACCACCACACAACCATGAAAGAGACACCTCCCAGCCCATCTTTCCAGCTAAAGCATCAGACTAAGCCAACTCCCGGTGTACATATTAAGCTATTCTTTACAAGAACGCCATTTAGAATGGAATTGCAAGCCTTATTTTACAGCAGATGCAGAAACAAGTCACTTATCCAAAAATCACAAAAAGAGCATGTGATAAGGGATTTGAGCAACAGAATTTTGAACTCTTCAAGGCCAATCTAGTCAACAAGATCAACAGCTTCCATCAAATTTCCATTAGCAGTTTCAACCATCTAGTGGAAATTATTTGCAGCTGTTGATTAGGTAGCATGATGGAAACTAGTGCTAGGTTTTTCCTGTAAGCAAATGAAAGCCTACAGAGAATTTCAGTTTAGCCAAAAATGGAACCTGCGGGACACATTTCTTAGCAAAATGAGATAGACCTAGAAACAGAATTAAATGAGATTACAAAGCCTGTAGAGGGAACACTCATTCTGACTCCTGATTATTCCATTAGAAAAGAGGTAACTGAAACCTTGACATGTTTCTTCTCATCAGCTGCAAAGTCTGCAACCAGACCCTAATTCTCCAGGCTTACAAAGACTAAAGTACCTTAGGATGCCCATTACATTTCTAAAAATCAAATAAAGGACAAATACCTGCCAGCAGGTATGGGGAGACTTTCGTTCCAAGATGTACTGTGTTAAGGGTGAGGGCTCAAGCTCATACTTGTCAAAAGGAAGCTTGTCGATTACCATCGGCTCACAATCAACACAGGAGAACCTCACAACAGGGTGAGCTGTGCGTGGAGGCTAAAAGGAAGGGGAAGAAACCATATCAATTGCCTGGTATTTACAGTAAACAAATCAATTCTCTTGAAAATATTCACAATGCATGTATTTTACCATTCTATAGGCTTAAACTCTCAGTTTCTACAATTTCCTTTAAAAGAAAAAAGATACAAGCTTCTACAATAAAATGTAGATTAACTAAGTAATTCACTTAAAAAACGCAAGCCCCACATATGTACAGACATTCTTCTCACGAAGAAAAAAACATGGTTAATATTCAACTAATTATCTTGATATTTAAAAGCCTCCATGCCAATCAACCTACAGTATCAGACAGGTTTAAAGAAAAAAACTTCAACTATGCTTCCCAGCCTGATGTTCACAGAATTACAGATGTGAAACTGTGCTCACTTTACAAAGGATATATCAAGATACTCCCTGCCAAGTTGGATTTTTTCCCTCTTGAATCATGGCAGGGAAAAACTTGAGCACGTGTAAAGTATATAAACAGAATATGCCTAACAAAAAGAGAGATGTTTAGAAAGGCTAGTAAGATGCCAAATGTATGAACATTTCAGTAAGAAAAGGAGAAATAAATGCTGATTTTCCCTCATTTTCTGAATGGAGTAACTATTCTGTTTCAGTTTTAATTCTTCCTGCTAATTTAAGAAGAGTCTATACACAAAGTAACACTAAGCAGAGAAAACATGCTTGATTTTTTTAGCAAAAACAAACACTCATTTTTCCACATAAATGCATTTTATAAAGCTTTTATTAAAATTTAATAGGTTCGCTATGATTTGTGATATGTGAAGTAATTTATAGTTAAAATTTTATTATCTTTTAAAAAACATTTACCAAATTAACTAACCATATACATGGAAGTAAACCTTCCAGATGCAAAAAAAAAAAACCATCAAAAATCACAGCATACAGTATCTACACTAGATTATACCATTCTGCATTAAAAAGTTTTAACAAACCTTTTAAAGCAAAGTCAGATCATATTAGAAAACAGAGAAAGCAGGAAAAAAAACCCAAAGCAACACCCACAAATATCTAAAAAAACTCATTACTTTATTATTCATTTTCAGTCTGTTTCATTAGGCACAGAATTCTTTTTTCAATTTTTACTTTACTTACCAGTGTTGGTGAATTCTGATCAGGCCAAAAAGATTCTGGGATCGGCCAATGCCCAACAGGAACACCAGTTTTAGGGTTAGGCCGTACATAAATGAGTTTATGACAGCTATGCCACGGTTGAGAAGCAAATGAATTGATGGGCCTGGATGAGTCAACAAGTCCATCTAAAATTTAAACAAAGCAAAATAACAACAAAGAAAATAAAAAGCTACATGCATGCATCTGTCTCCCAGCCAGATTTCTGTATTAGCAACCAATAAGGTGTTTCATTACAACTGTTTCAAAGGCATACAGATGTTTATGTCAGCAGTTGAAAAAACTGTACACCAAAATGCAGAACAGCATCATCTGAGAAACAGTGATAACATTTGCCCACATCTACCCTCCTGCTCCTGTGGCACAGCCGTTAGGTAACTACTGCAGCAAGGCATACTCACGTCTTACAGAAAACGTCATTTGCTTCAGCTTAGTACTTTGACATAGATCTGGTCAGCAACAGCAAGCCTATCGTTTTTAGTTCTGCTGCACCTGTACAGACTGGTAATTTGCATTTACAGTCTTTCTACATGGGATGCAAAGCTCTCTGACTGATGCTGCCGCTAGCGGAAACCGGAAGTGGAGAGAAGTTTCACAGAGAAGTCAGATGCATCTTGCAGGAGCAGCTTTTGTCACATTTTTAATTAGTAAGAATTCACGGATCACTTAAATCCCACTCGCTGCTGGAAAAGAGCAGTGTTTTCCGCCAGCCCACTGCAGTGTACCAGCACAGACTCCCCTTTGCGCTGAGGACAAAGAAGTTTGTAGAAGTACAGAATCTCAGCATTGCTTTTCAAATTACTTCAAAGCAAATGGCACAGAGATGACCCATTTAAAGAACCTTCTTCACTGTAAAGATATTTTACACTGTTCATTTTCCCTGCTTTAGATAGCTAGCCAACAATACCACGCAAAACACCTTACATATCCGTTTGGCTTCTCTGCACTATATACACAGTGACTTTTCTAGCATTGTTAGATCCCATCAAATTTCTCTCTAGTTCAGGACTTTCTCAATTCACATAAAGCAGGAAAGTCTCGATATTTTTGTACACTCACATCTACAGTGCATCACCATTTCAACATGAGAAAAATAGTAATACCAAAAAATTCACCAGCTGTTTTGCCATATAGGAGACCATTTGGGCCAACAGACACACGGGAATTTGCTGAGGTGCTGTCCTGCACAGCTTTATAGGAAAGCCTTCCAACAAAATGGCATTTAAATAAGCAAAGGAGGAAAAAAAAGCAAACATACACAGCAAGAAAAAAGTGATTCAAAAATGAAAGCAGGAATAAAGCCGGCTATGCTCCGATGCTCAGGGGATCCTAAAAGCTATTACATTTCTGACATTCCAGGAACATCCTCATTTCCCAAATATGAGCTGGTCAGCTCTCTATCCTTCCTTTCAGCCACGAATTTCTGCAAATCTGAAAAATTGCCCCACATTCAGAGTGCATTTTCTTCTTCCCTGTTACGTACTTTACTTCCAGCTAGCAAAACCACCTTGTTCTTTGCACACAGTTTTTCACTCGCAGCTAAGAACACGCAGCTGAAATTTGCTGTGTTGTGACCAATTAGCAGAATGAAAACATACAGAAAAATAAGTGTTGAGATTATTTTAGAGATGTTTAAGTGTTTAAATACACTAGTCCTGGGTTTAATTATTTTCAAACCAAGTTTGACAACACTGCAATTCAAACTTTACTACTTCCTGCAAACATTCACTTCCCTCAGCCCCCAGAAGAGGTGCAAAAAGCGACAGGAGAACTCTCAAGCAGGTAAATCGTCCATACAAATACCTGCAAACATATGGCACCATTTAACTTCTCAAAGATCAAACTAACACTTGTAAAAATATAACAAAGACAAGACTAAACAAATAAACATGAAACTACTCAAAAGCTATGAACAGGACATCCATGATTTGGGGTATTTAAAGAGATACCAAACCTCTACCACTGAAGCATATAAGCTTTAAGCTTAACTAGTTTTTTAGAATGTATTAGGCATTTGATGCATCCTGTATACTATAGTGAAAAGCTGGCAGGAAGGACACTTAAGACACTTAAGGACATTTGCATGCATACAAAACACTTCTTGAACTTTAGGTGGAGAAAAAAAAAAAAAAAAAAAAGTTTCCA
>Ga0065711_1029658_pt1 | contig 35336 bp, 26 predicted proteins | sample Hoacrofraction12_FD_59098 | JGI IMG/M metagenome (GOLD analysis project Ga0065711, IMG submission 59098) | Hoatzin crop microbial communities from Cojedes, Venezuela - Epithelial fraction 12 v2 (version 2) | ecosystem: Host-associated > Birds > Digestive system > Esophagus > Crop | place... | reverse complement strand
CCCCTGCCAAAGCAGGGTCTCCTACAGCAGGCTGCACAGGACCTTGTCCAGGTGGGTCTTGAATATCTCCAGAGAAGGAGACTCCACAACCTCCCTGGGCAAACTGTTCCAGTGCTCCGTCACCCTCAGAGGGAGGAAGTTCTTCCTCATGTTCAACTAGAACTTCCTGTGCTTCAGTTTGTGCCCGTTGCCCCTTGTCCTGTCGCTGGGCACCACTGAAAAGAGCTTGGCCCCGTCCTCCTGACACCCACCCTTGAGATATTTGTAAGCATTTATAAGGTCCCCTCTCAGCCTTCTCTTCTTCAGGCTGAACAAGCCCAGCTCCCTCAGCCTTTCCTAATTCAGTGACTGCCCTGAACATCACCCCGTTCAGTTTGATGAGACCAGGTTAGACTAACAGAATGGCATCTTCCTTTGCTTATGTTTCCTTTTCGCGGCAATGGTTGCGTGCCGAAGGCATCAGGAAGGAAGCCTTCAAGAAGGAACCCAAAATTAGGAAATGCGTATTTTAGAAATAAGTGTTTGTGTAATTTTTTTCTTGTGGTCAGTTCCTTCAAAGACAGGTCTGTGTGTTCCTCCTTTTTTACACAAAGCTGGCGATGAAATAGCAGCAGATCCCAAAATGCATTGCAATGGTCAGGAAATCATTTCATCTGAAATTTCGTAACGGATGGAAAGCACATTTGTGTTGCTTTTTTTTTTTAATGGGAAGAATAGTCTCTGTGTCATGTGCATCAGAGTCCCAGTTCATTCAAGGATGTATCCCAAATGTAGGTGTTATGTAAAAGTAAAATCTCTTTTCTCTGTCTTTTTTCTCCTTGTATCAGAGCGCTTGGAGTAGAAATCAATCCTGTTTTCCAGCCACTGAAGGAACAACAATAGAATGAAGTTCTGTCTGTAGAACTCATTTGCTCACCTGTGTTACTCTGAACTGTTTAGCAAACTAACCAGCTTTTCTCATGCTTGTAAGCATACTTACCTGTTGCGATGCCAAGTCTTATAGCTTGGGAAGGTCTTAAACTAGTTACACAGCTAGGAAAACAGAACTTCTTTAAGGTGCTTTAGACAGAAGTGGTAACTGAACACCAATCTCTTACTTAGCTAAACTCCAGCTTTGCCAAACAACCTTTTCAGAAGAACATGTCACACAAGATATGACTGTCAATTAAGTGTTCTGCCTGGCAGCAGCAAGAGACTTCTTAAATATTAGTGAACCTAGTTTGATGCCGTAAGAGCTGCTCCTTCAGCTAAAATAAATTTTATTGTGTTTGACTGGACAAATTCTGGGTTTGGTCTTTACAGACAACTCCACAGGGCTTCTACAAATTTCACAAGGTTATCTGTAACCTCTATTCCCTCCTCCTCCCAGGCAGTCCTGGTACTGAGATGGAAAGAAGAGAGCTCACGTGGCCCACTGGTGCTGTTATCTGAAGTACTTGGGTCAAGTACCAATCTTGGTATTTTTCTTCTTTGCATTTGCACTTACATGTTTGCTGAGCTTGAGTACCTGCTTCTGTTGTACGTACACGTGGTTCTCTTAGCTTCTGTTTGGGCTTGTGAAACTTGGGATGAAAGTTTTGTGCCAGGGTAATGCATGCCATACAATGTTGGCTAATGGGATTCCTTGAAAACCCTTCATGTTTCAAATAGATTTATGAATAAGGGGGGGCAGATTGAACACATTGCAAACCCCTACAGCCTTAGTGAATCCTGAATTTGGCCATCGCAACTATTTATAGAACACTCTATGCCTATTCTAAATATGTTTCCCTCAAGGGGATCTCATCTCAACCCCCTGGCTCCACAGCTTAAATTGGATCAGCAATGCTGCTATGATCTGTTAGTAAAAACTCCTTCTATAGCTCTATGGCAGAGCTGCAGGTGTTGCTGGTCCAGGCCTTGAACGGGAAATTCTGTGCCAGGCTGAGCTCAAGGGTTTGGATTTAAACTGCAGCCAGCCAGGTAGAGAGATATTGATGATATATTGGGTCATTTGCTGTAGCCATTGCCTGATTACTTTTTCCATTCCTCCTCTGCTGGTAGGTCTAGAGTTCTGGAGGGGGAAAAGAAGTGACTTATTGGCAGTGTATGGCACCTTTCCTTTTCAGCAGTCTTCAGCCTTGCAAACTAGGCTTAATGGTGAGCACGCAAAACATTTTCTTTCTAGAGGAAGTGTAAAGAGTATTCTGTGGGCAGAAAGCATTGCCTGTTGCAAGGATGCTTGAAATTGGTGTTTTGTTTTTCTTTCTGTGCTACAGAGAATTGTCCACACTGTGGGAGTACCTACATGACAGTGCTTGGAGAGCTGTACCTCTGACTCTACAGGATGGTTCTTCCTGACATGTTTTCCATGCACCAGGAGCAGAAGCCTCCTCTTTGCTAGAGATGGCATTTTGTAACCGCTCTGGCAGCAGGACAGGCTGTGCAGGCTTTGCCCAGTGCAGACATTGCTTTGTGTTAGTGAAGGCCAGGAGTACTGTAAGATGGTGTAGAACTAACATTGCAGGAGTAGCTGCTGCTCTCATCTGGCTTTCGGGGCTGATAATATGTGTCCATTTTTATTTTCCAGGCAGATAAGCGTGGGGCTGGAGTCCCGCTTGGTATTGATTGAATGGGGTCAGGCCGTCAACTCCATTGCTCCCACATAAGGACAGAGGATCTCTTCAGGCTGAGTACAGCAGCTCATCCCACAGTAGATTCCATAGTGGACAATCTCTACCTTTTAGAAAAATCATACGATTTTCTTTTTCAGTCAAAGGCTCTGGCTGTACCATAAGATAGAAGTTCTGGTGCAAAGGGCACACTGCAGAACTTCACAGGACATTTTTCATCCTTCAAGTTTAAAAATATTTAGAAAAATACATCCTTTATTAAATTCTATAGGTTACAACAGTTTCTTCTGTAGGACAGTTACATTCTGTCTGCCTCGCTCAGGAACATCTGCAAATCTGCATGGCAGATGCTGCAGATCACAGTCCCGAGTGCAAAATTGTGGATCAGTGTAGAGGCAGGACGGGCCGTCAGGACCCTACGTGTCCTGAGTAGCTGTGCTGCCCCACAGTAAGGGCCGATACTGACTTGTATGCTCGGAAAAAAGCAGCTACTCCCTGTCTCTGTGAAGTGATTGACCCAGACTCTACTCCATGGGTCTTGGACTCAACTTGTGTAAAACACTAAGGCTGCTTGTACTGCTTTAAGGACAGGATTTGGAAGCAGTGTGTCAGTGCTGTCTCCAGAAGTCATGTCAGTCTAGGTACCCATTAGAAATCCCCTTCTTCTGGGTGCAATGAGGGGGTAACTGCTGCTTACTTGGCCTCAGGGACAGAGAAGCCTGTGCAAGGCTTTGCTACTCCATAGATCAGGGCAGCGTAGCTCACTGCTATCTAAGCCTCAGAAAATGTCTTTGAGGTTGACAGAAGCTTTTCTTGGTTATTACCCTTCAAAGATGAATGGGGCAGCATGTGGCAAGATCGCAGAATGGGATTAGCTCAGGACTTAGCTGGAAGAGTTTCTTAGCACTCCTCCAGAGCAATTTTCTTCTCTTGCAGCCTATGGAGCTGCATGAAATGGAAAGGGGTATGTCCTTGCCTGCCTGGCAGGAAAATCATCCCAGCCCTGTGCAGGAAAATGGACTGGGTCCAGTGCTGTTGGAAGCAATAAAACAGGTAAATTGCTTTAATACGGAATTTCACATGGAGAATTGCACCATTAGTGTGAACATTGTCCCAGGATACGTTCCCCTCCAGACACAGGACTCTTTCTACAGTCTCCTTGGCTCTTCCAAGGAATCGGTGTCAGCATAGCTTTAGATTTTGCTCTGGTCATGGCTTACCTGTGTGCATGCAGATAGCATTTCCTTGCCCCTGTTCTAGCATGTGGGACAGGAGAGGTGAGTCTCTCCGGCAGCACTGCAGTGGCACTCAGGCTAATGCAGCACTTGGTGCCTTGGGGTGCTGCTGCTGCTGCACTCTGCTAGGGATACCCGCTCAGTTGGGGCAGTGTCTGTGATCCTATCAGGGTGCATTAACTCAGGAAAGACTCTGCAGCACCTGGGACTGTGCCAGAATGGGTGCTTGGATTCTGGTGCTGATCATTCTTGTTAGCATTCCAGTGAAGAAACACTCCTAATGCATCTGTCTGTGGTTCCTGGTCTGACAGTGTGATTGGCAGCTCTCTGGCTCACCTCATCATGCCTCTGGCTGGTTCTCTTTAAGACAGGCTTCCTGGTAATGGAAGGTCTCCATCTGACCAGTTGATATCACAGAATCAGAATCACAGAATGGTAGGGGTTGGAAGGGACCTCTGTGGGTCATCTAGTCCAACCCCCCTGCCGAAGCAGGGTCACCCGTGGTGCCTTTTGAAAGGCAGAGTAAGTAACGCATGCCAACAAAACCTAGTATGTTTGTGCTTGTAAGAAATAATGATATATCCCTTTTGCAGTGCTTGTAAGAGATGTGGCTTCCCCATTCACAGTCACTGGCCGTAGTTCCCTCGTGGCCTGGGTGTGTTGTCTGAACTGAGGCTGGGAAGGAATCAAGAGCATTTAACCACAAGACGAGCACCAGGAGTGAAACAATCCAGATAGCAGAAGCAGACTACAGAACAGTTGAAGTGCAGAGCTCAATTTTAAGCCTAATTTGAATATTGAATGAGGTGCTAATATCTCAGCTGCTGTGTGGAGGCTCTTCTCAGTCTGCTGTTCGCGTTCTGTGAACAGAGTATAGTGGTATATATAGAATACCCAGTGAAAAACTGGCTTTGCGCAACTGGTGCGGGCAGTGCAGGGTGAAGGAAAGTGTCTGGTTTTGGTAATGAAAATAAAAATGTATCTTCATGTCTGTGCTCTGGGGAGCTGGTCACATATTTTATGGCATGATACTGCCATTATAGCTTGAAGAGCCAGTTTCAGAGCTGGCGTCTGTAATTGCCTGATAGTTTAACCTGTCTCCATTCCCCCATGAGAGGAGGATGTATTGCCTTCATTCATGTTGCCTTGTTCATCAGTAAATATAAAGCAAATTGTAAAACCAGACCTTCTTGAACTAACATTTGTAGCTATTAGTTCATTCATGCACAGACCAACCACCTGATGCTGGTCTAGCTTTTTTCTTATGCCAGAGAGAAAAGAAGAACAGTGAGTCAATTAATATTCTCCTTTTTTCTGAAGTGTTGGGGAAGCATTTGGATACGATGGAAATGTGCAACAATGTGGTAAAAAACTGGTTTAAAAGGTGTTCAGGAAGTTAAATTTAATCCTGGAAGGACATTTGCTGTATTTTACCAGAGGCTTCTGCTTTTTTCCATTGCTTCCAGTATAATGTTTGGATGGACTTTACCCATTCCCAGGAGTGCAGGGAAGGCTCTGCCCTGAGTCAAGTGGGACTGAAGGTTGGCTGAGTGCTGGGCCTGACATACATTTGTGTCAGACAAACAGTGATGGATACCTCTGGTGGTTTTCTTTCCTGCTGGGCATGGGATGGGTTTTAAACTTGGCTAAATCCTGTATCCTAGATGTGTTTGCCTTCTCTTGAAAGGACTTCTCTTTCTCTCTTTTGCAGGTATGGTTCAGAAACTTGACCAGAAGCTGCCTGTAGCCAACGAGTACCTGCTGCTTTCGGGCGGTGTGCGGGAAGGTGTGGTGGACATTGACCTTGATGAGCTGAATGTTTATGCACGAGGCACAGACTATGATATGGACTTCACTCTGCTTGTGCCCGCACTGAAGCTGCATGACCGCAACCAACCAGTCACATTGGACATGCGCCACTCGGCTTTGTGCCACTCCTGGCTGAGCCTGCGTCTGTTTGATGAGGGAACTATCAGCAAATGGAAGGACTGCTGCACGATCGTGGACCATATCAATGGAGCAACCAATTATTTCTTCTCTCCAACAAAAGTTGCAGACTGGTTCTATGACTCCATTAGCATTGTCCTCTCTGAGATCCAGAAAAAGCCTCAGCGAGGGATGCCAAAGGTGGAGAAGGTAGAAAAGAATGGGACTATCATATCCATCATTTTGGGAGTGGGCAGCAGCCGCATGCTGTACGACATTGTCCCTGTGGTGTCCTTCAAAGGTTGGCCAGCTGTGGCCCAGAGCTGGCTGATGGAGAACCATTTCTGGGATGGGAAGATTACAGAGGAGGAAGTCATAAGTGGGTTTTACTTAGTGCCTGCATGTTCCTACAAGGGGAAGAAGGACAACGAATGGAGGCTGTCATTTGCCAGAAGTGAAGTGCAGCTGAAAAAGTGCATCTCCAGCAGCCTCATGCAAGCCTATCAGGCCTGCAAAGCTATCATCATCAAATTGCTGTCCCGCCCCAAAGCCATTAGTCCATATCACTTGCGGAGCATGATGCTGTGGGCTTGCGACAGGCTACCAGCCAACTACTTGGCCCAGGAGGATTACGCAGCCCATTTCCTCCTGGGTCTCATTGATGATCTCCAGCACTGCTTGGTCAACAAGATGTGCCCTAACTATTTCATCCCCCAGTGCAACATGCTGGAGCATCTCTCTGAAGAAACCGTCATGCTGCATGCGCGAAAGCTGTCCTCAGTCCGCTCAGACCCTGCCGAACACCTTCGAACTGCCATCGAACATGTCAAAGCAGCCAACCGGCTAACACTGGAGCTCCAGCGGCGGGGCAGCACCACCAGCATCCCCTCCCCTCAGTCAGACGGAGGGGACACCAACCAGCCTGATGACCGATTAGCCAAAAAGTTGCAACAGCTAGTGACTGAGAACCCCGGGAAGTCCATCTCTGTCTTCATTAACCCAGATGATGTCACAAGGCCCCACTTCAGAATTGATGATAAATTTTTCTGAGCTTTTGTCAATGTTTCTTGGGATTTTTTCTTTTGCTTTGTTTTTCAAAACTCTTGCAGTGTGCAGGTTTTTCCATTTGGTTTTCCTTGATGACTTAGTTTCTTGGTTTTTTACATATCCAGCGTAGATTGGATCTGTTGAGAAAAATCTGAATAAATTATAATTCCTGGTTCTGCAGGATGGTGCAGATGTTGAAACAGTATATTACTATTTCATATGCCGCTTTGTTTTTTTCACCCACCCAGCCCGATTGTCTGTGAGTAGTTTTTAAAGGAGAACATGCACCGTAAACATGCCGCAGTGTAATGTAGATTTTTTTTTCAAACTTCCATAATTTATATACATTTTTGGGCCTGGGGAAGGGAGAACTCGCCTTCCGTTGCTTCGGAAATTCACTTCTTTTTTCATGAGCTTCCATCACCCGAAAGAAATGAGGAGAGACTTGGAAAGCACTACTGGTAATTTGACGAGGCCAAATCTACTGGGCTGAAGTCCAGTTCATCTGTTCTTCACACTTCTCACACTAGGGGAGAAAGCTGACTTTAAAGATGATGATGCAGCTTTTGGGGGAAAGAGTTGTTTCTGTTTTGATCTACTTTTTGAATGTAATTGTTCATAAATGGACCTTGTACAGTCCAGAGGGTTGTTTCTGCTGCTTTTCCATGCGGAATAAGGTTATGGAATGTTAGTTTTAGTGTGTGTAATTATTCAAAGCCTTATTTAAATTCTATTAAAGAACATACCATTATAAATGTTAATTGCACTAATGAAATCTCTGCCATTACCTCAGTCCCACTGTTTGTGTTTCTTTCATGAATTAGCATCTGTTATTAGGTCTCAGTATTGCAGATTGCTCAAGGACCGCTTGGGTCTCATGGTTTCAGGTGATTTCTTGATTGTCTTTCATAAAAGGCTCCTCCTTGTTAGCCCTACTATGTGTGGAAGTCAGATCTTTGCATTGGCGTATATCTTTGGATGCATATTGTGTGTTGCAGTGCATATTGCATTAATATGTATTGCATGTTGTTGAAACAGGTTTACCATTAGATAAGGATGTAATGCTAAAGCAGTGGTATGTGCAAAGTGAATCAGCCAGACCTCGAGCAAAGGAGCTACCTTGCTTCTGTAATGCATGTATTAGGCCTGATCTTTTATGGCAGTTACCATTCCCTTGACTCCTGTGGACTTTCTGACTTACCCTGGGACATATGAGATCTTGCTTTGGTCTCATGTTTGCAGACCTTGTGTTTGTATGTAAACTTGTAGTGCAACAAGTAGCCTTGAAAACCACATACGCTTTCCTTTTGTGTGTAGGATAAGATGTATGGTAACGAGGGTGAGTCTGAGCCAAAAATAATTCCAAGAGTTCAAGGACAGAGTGGCTTTTTGTGGCTGGCTGGCCAGTGACTGATATTTAGGCCTTAAATCAGCAGTTTGGGCTTGTGGATTATCCCAGAGAAGCTGTTCTGATCCAGACTTGATGCATGTTTTAAAATGTGATTATTAGAGCAGGTTGAAGTATTTTTTAAATATTTGACAGACAAATGAGGCGCATATATAGGAAATTCTAACAGATAAAAATTGTGTATGAAAAATGTCACCTTTTTAGCCCAGCCTGTCTGGTAAAGAAACCAGACTGGTGGAGCAACACACCACCAGCTTTGGAAACTGCTTTATTAGGTGGCAGGGAGGTTCCGATACCTGATCAAGTGTCCAAGTCATGTCTTAAAATGAAACTTCGGCTCCTCCATCTCTTGGGCATATTTGAAAACTTCACCCCATGGCTGTAGCCAAGATGTTCACATTTACCTGAATTTACTGGTACACACTTACATGAGCCTGAAGAAGCTCTCAGAAATTGCTGGTTAGATGGAGTGGATGAGGATTTAACTTCAAAGCACAATTGGCTAGTGATCCTGAGCCCTGGTGCAGCTGCGGTTATGGTCCAGGGAAGGACATGTGTTGACTGCAGCGGAAGCAGAACTGGATCCTACCAGTGTGGCTATTGCCAAAGATGTCTCCATTTAAACCTGTGTAACCTGCCGGGGGAGGCAGGAGAACCAACTGGGAATCCTCTCCAGAAGTGCTTGGAAAATGCAGATTTGTTGAAATGATCTTTTCCCCAGTCTGCAGGACTCCTGTCTGTTGGCAAAAGAGTCTGGGCTCCAGGATGAAGTTTCCCGTCACCACACAAGAGAGATCTGCTCAGCACAAAACAGCAGTAGCCTGGAAGGCAGAGTACTTTTCCCGGGAGTCCCAGTGTCTGTGCCAGTGCTCCTGAGTTATGCAGAAACACAGCTTCCTCATGCCAGTTCCATGGCCAGATGACCAGCAGTTTGGCTAGCCCATGTCAAGCTCTGGTGTATGCTCCTTTTTTTGGTTTTAATTAAAAAACATTTTGAAAAGTATCCCTCTTGTTCTTCCTGCATTGTGAGGAAAATATGTGTGTGTTGGGTTATTTTGTGGGGGAGAGGAGGTTTGGCTTTTTACTGGACTGGAAAGTGATTTCCCAGGTAGGTCTGAGAGAAAGTTATATCCTCTGCCTGGACCATCTGTCTTCCAGGGAGGGAAAATCCTGATCTCAAGTAGGTTTTGAATCTCGGTCTAGTATTTACTGCTTTCCACATGCTATAGCTCAACTTAATGAAGCAGGTTGACAGCCCAGAGAGGCGATGTGTGCTTTGTGTATTAGAGAACACTGAAGGCTCTATTTTCTTCCTCTCCTATTGTCCCCTCTTGCCTTTGAGTTTATACTGGGACAGACTTGTGAAATGCATAGGTCTCTGTGGGATTTCAAAGTAGTGGGTGGGTTTAGATCATAGAATCATACAATGGTTTGGGTTGGAAGGGACCTTATAGATCATCTCGTTCCAACCACTCTGCCATGGACAGGGACACCTTCCACTAGAGCAGGTTGCTCAAAGACTCATCCAATCTGGCCTTGAACAGTTACGGGGAGGGGACAGCCACAGCTTCTCTGGGCAGTCTGTTCCAGTGCCTCATGACCCCCATAGTAAAGTATTTCTTCCTTATATCTAATCTAAATCTACCCTCTTTCAGTCTGAAGCCATTACCCCTTGTCCTATCACTACATGCCCTTGTAAATAGTCCCTCTCCAACTTTCTTGTAGGCTCCTTCAGGTACTGGAAGGCTGCTATAGGGTCTCCCCAGAGCCTTCTCTTTTCCAGGCTGAACAGTCCCCTAAGAGAGTTCTCTTAGCGTTTCCTCATAGCAGAGGTGTTCCATCCCTCTCATCATTTTTGTGGCCTCCTCTGGACCCACTCCAACAGGTCCATGTCTTTCCTGTGCTGAGGGCTCCAGAGCTGGATGCAGGAATCCAGGTGGAGTCTCACCAGAGCAGCGTAGAGGGGCAGAATCACTAGATACCAGCGACCTATTAATCTTTACTACCCTCTGCAAGTTTCAAGGGGACTGCAGTGCTTCTCCCCTTGGGGAGCTCTTGAAAGTGCTTCACACAAGCATTTTAGAGCACCCAGCCCCGTAGGGTTAAGGACTTGGCAAACACTGGCGTAAGAGGGAATTTGCTTTAAACTAGCAATGTAGTCAGCTTCCCTACTGACATCAAGAGGAGACAGGTCAGTGCTGTGAGCCCATGTCTCAATGGGAGCTTCTGTTCCACACCCACTGCTAGGGATAAGAATTTTTTTTTGCTTTTGCCCATTAGCTACCTTTCTGCTGGCTTCTCCCTGTTGGCAAGTGATATTGCAAAAGGAGTGGTACAATTAGGGAGGGGTTGGCTGCATGTGTAAGAATGTAGATCTCTTTTATGTGTCTGCATATTACTGCCTCCTACGCTGTTAAAAGAGAGTCCCAGTTGAGAGGGTCTGGTCTTGCGGCATCAGAAAGGTGGGGAGGAAGAAAAAGTGCCCTTCAGAGGCTCCACTTCTCAGTGTGAGACATGCTCCTGAGGCATCCTGGCTGTGGTCCTACTCTTGGGACAAGCTTTTGCTTTTGCTCTTTCCATAGGGCTTCTGGCCAGTAGCACAATGGGAGGAGCAGCTAATTTGACTGGTTCCAGTTGTTGTCATTTCTGGGAAACTCTGAAGAACCTGTCCCTTCTTCAGGGGGACACCTGAGTGCTGCAGAGCTGACGACCACCAGCCAGCGAGGGGTTATTCTCTGTGCTGTGTTGGAGGGAGTACTCAAATGAGAGCAAAAGGGAACAACAGCCCAAGAGCTTGGTGGATGCCTGCAGTCTCTGCTTCTTCAAGCATGTTATGTGAAGCCTCAGTCACTTCTGGCTGGCTGTGAGAAATCGGTTTCTCCACGTTTTCCAATACTGTAGCCTGGAGAAATGTTGGTGCTCTAACCAGAAGACTACAAATGAGCGTCAGAGCCACTCTTCGCAGGAGATTCAACAAAATGCCAGCAAGACTTTAACCATCCACTGCCCAAAATAAAAGCCAGTCCCCAAAATCTGTGGAAAGAGCTGTTTTTTAATGGTCTGTCTTTCCTGTTGTCCTTCTGTCACTGTGAGAAATAGCTCTAATTTTGATCTAAATTCTTGGACTTTCACTGATTGCCTTGTAGCAGTGGTGAGCAATCTTGTTTTGGCAGCTTTAGTGGTTCCGGGCTCCACAGGGAGATCTGAGCTCTGTACCCTTCTACTTCTTGGTCTTCTCATGGAGAATATGGTACTCTATGAGACAGGCTTGTCTCTGCTACAAATTGACAGGTCAGTGGCTGAAACAGGCACTGAAAGACAGCAGTTGCTCTTGACAGGAGATGTGCCCTTAACTCAGGGTGGTTGGCTTCACGCAAGATGCTGTCCTGGTGCCGAGTATCCATGAGTAGCTAATGATCTCCAATCAGGTGTTTAAATTTTTTGGTAAATCTGGGAATACAGGGAAAAATGACTACTTAAAAGCCTTAGAAGGCCAGAGGTTCCTGAAGGTTGCATTGCTCTGCTCTCTGGAGGCTGTGACTGATGCTTGGACGTGGTTCCACTCAGCTGCAGGCCCTGAAGACATTTCCATAAAGCAGGTTTATTCAGGTGTCTCGCCAATCTGCTGGCTGTACAGTGATGAATGCACTTGGCAGCTGGGTAATCGGCCCCAAAATGTCCAGGAGGTGGTGGCTGGGGCTGGAGGATCACAGGACAGGGCCCAAAGCCCATTAAAGTCCATTGGGACTTGAAAGTGTGCTTGAAACTAAGCGTGTGCGCTTCTCTGGGTTGAGCTGATTGTGATCAGACCAAAAGTAAGCAGACATCTGTCGTATTTTATTAACCCATGTGTAAGGCCAGCAACTGTGCATCATGCAAGTGAATGTGGCAGAGGGAAAGGGAAAGATAGGCTTTGCTAATGATTATTTCTCAAAAAACAATTTTTTAAAGGTGTGCATGGTTGATGCCTAGAATGGCATAAAAACACCCATCTGTCCCTTTTTGCAGGTTCAGTGCTGGATACCTTTTGCCACTTTGTTTTGTATCGAAGCGGGTATGTTTGAAAGGTCACTGGGCAGCTGAGTGCAAGAAGGTTCAGATTCTCCTGGCATTGCTCAGTGATTAGAAATATTCAGCATGCAAATAGCTTGTTCAACTTCAGCAAGTACATCATCTCCCTCCTGCCAGCCTTGCTTGCGGTGAGCTAATGGACTTTTAACATTATACAGCTAAAAGAGTGACTGTCTATAATAGCTCTTGATTAAGCTCTCCAGAAAGGCAAATAAGCATCATCGGGCAAAGGCTAAACAAGGGGAGGGGGGCAAAAAAAGCACAGATATTAAAAAGTTGCTGGCCAAGGGACTCTTGCTGACATGTTTTGTATTTAGGGAAATTCAGCATTATACTTAGCACATTTTGGCTTTTGAGAACTGTCTATCAAGTGGAGCCCAATTTATTTCCTCTGATTGCTTTTAGCATCCCTTCTCCTCCCCCTTTAGCCATTTATAATTTATTCTTTTAGGACTGCTCTGAGGAACTATTGTGTTTTCCTATTATCCTTGTCCCTGGCTCAGCACTGTGCTTCCAAGCTGAATGTAAGCGTGTGGGGGTTATTTTTATCTTACTGACCTTCTGTGGTAGAGAAACATGCTCTCATTCAGTCTCCAGACAGCCTGGTTTGCTGAGCAGAGAGGTGGGTGCAGATGGGGGGCATCAGGCTCTCTGTAAACTGACTCGGCCCTGTTTCTCCTTCTCGGTTTTTGTGTGTTAGGAATACCGACGTGGAAGACATGACTGAGGTCTTGCTAGGCACAGAGGAGACGTGATACGTGATTCTGAAGTCAAGCAAGCTCTGGTGCACAGTGAAATTTGACCCCAAACAGCACTTTTCTCCCTGATTCTTTCAGTGCTTCTGACCCCTTTGTTTTAGCTTTCTTTTTGGGAGGTGGAGAGGCGAGATATGAGCTGCTTTTGTCCACTTTGGTGGGTACAAATCATAGCTTTGTGTTAGGATGTTAGACACTTCAATCATTAATGGCTCTGTCTCCAGGGCTCCCTACTGCTTTACGCCCTGTCATGACATTGGCGGGATGGGAAGAGGGTTTTATGATCTGTTCAACCAATTCATAGCAGAACTATGTGAAGAAAGGAGTGGCCTTTTTTTTCATGAATCATAGAAGCATTTGGGTTGGAACAGACCTTTAAGATCATTGAGTCCGACCGTAAATCTAACATTGCGAAGTCCACTACTAAATCGTGTCCCCAAGTGCCACATCTACATGTCTTTTAACTACCTCCAGGGATGGTGACTAAACCATTTCCGTGGGCAGCCTGTGCTAGTGCTTGATAACCCTTTCAGTGAAGAAATTTTTGCTAATATCCAGTCATGAGTGTTAGCGACCTTGTGTCCTTCTCCTGCCTCCTGTGTGCCAAGGCACACGCACACAATATGTCCATAACCACTTTTAAGGGCTTCAGCTGATCAGAGAATAAAGGCCAATATGCTTCTGTGCAAACCAGCCAGCTCCCCTTCCTCGCCTTGGGCATCCCTTGCAGGGCAAGTCTACTCCTGTCTGAAGCCGGTGCTCCCAGAGCAGACTTTAGCTGGTTGTGTTTGCAGGGTGCAGGCTGGGTCTGCATCTGCAGATGTCGGCAGGCCGGGGGAAAGCTTTCCGCAACTGCCACATCAAGAGAGAACTCCATTTGGCTGATGTGAAACAGCACGGAGGAGAAAATCCTTACTGCAGGGAGGCCACTGCAAAGTCCACCCTTCCCCACCAGCAGAGGGACTTGCATGGTGACCAGGAGAAGACATAACCAGTGATACCATAAAGGCACTCTTGTGTCTAGGAGCTCATGAGTGCCACACAGCAGCCACAGTCCCTGAGGTGCTGGGAGGGAGACCAGGACTCTCCTGGGACCCCCCCGGAAAGGACGGCAGAGGGGCAGCTGGGGTGGTTGAGGACACGCTCTCCGCATGCTCTGACCCCCAGTCTCTGCACCACAATAACTACAGCAACTGTTTGCAGCTTCTACGGCAAGATACCATTTATGGAGCTTTCAGGAAGAGGTGCTGGATCTTACTTGGCAAAGACAGCTCTCCAGGGAAAGCCTGCAGCCAGCCCAGCAATTCCTGTGCCTCCCTACTCACTTATGGAAGGGCTCAGTGCATGCGAGGCCCTGCATTGTGCCTTACACCTTCTTTGCAGCCGTGTAAACTAATGTAGAAGAGTTGGGGCAGTGAGTTACAAGAACCAGTGAAGGACATGTTTTCCCTCTGCCTCCCATGGTGTCCAGTACCTGCGCATTCACCTGTGGTTGTCCTGTGAGGATCCTCCAAATCTTCCTCAACTGTTAATTATTGATACAGGACTCAGAGGAGCCATTTCAGTCATGGAGTTCAGCCACCACTACAGTCAAAAAACATCTATACTGGTGTTGTTGATGTTTAGGTTCCAGAGTATCCAATCTACCCTCAGCCACATACTTCTAAATGCTCTGTAATAGGCAAAAGGGCTATAGCAAGACGAAACCCAAAGCTGCAACTTTCATTTAGCTTCCTTCAGAGGTTTCCTCCACTTGCCAGTGGTTCTGGCTAGTCTTGGCTGATGTACGCAGTTCATTACATTATTTTGTTAACCACTGGTGACAAAACTGGGATTGGCAAGTGGTGTCTTTAATTGCTGGACTGCTATGAGCACATATAGATCTTATCTTGCTGTATACTTGAACGGCTGCAGTAACATCATCTCTGCTACAAATGAAAATGAAGAGAAGTTGCTACAGAAGTTGCTACAGAAAGCCTCCAGAAGAAGCAGGAGCCCATCGGTTAAAGGAAACTCTCAAAACTGAACCTAACGGTCCTGAATCCTACCAACCTGTTGTGACTAATGACTGATAAGTCCACCAGGGCATATGTTACCAGATTGGTAGTACAAAGCCAGTTCCTCACTTGTTCTTTCCCCAAGGCATGGCTCTGTTCAGCATCAAAACTCCCTGAAGGTAGAATGTGAAGCCCAGCCCACCATGAGGCATGGAAAGCAAATGCTGCTCAGCTGGTTTCTCCAGTGTGTTTCTCCATTGCACTCAGCCTGCCCCATGCCCCTCTCCAAAGCAGCTTTAAATACACTCTCCAGAGGTGTTCTGCTACACAGTAATGAACTAAAATGAAATAGGTGCTGCTGAAAGGAGCTGGATAAGTGCCTTGTCATATTGTGTTGTAATCACCTAGAGCAACCTCATCATCTGTGTCATGTGTCTCTCTGGATACTCGTGGAGCAGCAACATGGTGACTGTGCAAAAAAGGAAGAAAAATGAAAGTTCGTGTGAGTTTGAGTAAATAATTCAGAGGCACTGGCTTGTTGTTCTGATACACAGTGCTACCCAGGGCTGCCAGGGCATACTGTTCCAGCATGCACAGAAGTCATGCTCCCCCAAGTAAAAGTAAGCTATGGAGAAAACAGAGTGAATCTTCCAGCCTGTTAACTTTCCAGCTCATTGAGCAGGTGGAAACTCAATAGTGTGACTGTGTGGAGGGCTGGAGGAGGCTGCAGGGCAGTCAGTGCTAGAGTTTGAAAGCGATTTCTGAATAACAGCTCAAGAAGTAAAGGGCCAAAAAAACCCAAAAGACCACCTAAAAAGCAGTACATTATGCACAGCCCTTCCACAGAGCAGAGCCAAGAGTGTGGTAGACTTGGATTTCCTGCCCAGCTGCCAACTCACAAGGAACCTTACTGTGTCATGCTATGCCTGGAAGGGGATTTGTTCTACGTGTGCAGCTCTGATAACTTTGGAAAGATGCAGTCTTGGAGGTAAATGCAAACCTGTGTCCCACCGCTCCAGCTCAACACTGAGCATCAGGCACGGTGGTGGTTTGTGTGTGGCAGCGTATGTCAGATACTGCAGATTTTAGTCTTCCAGCTGCTTGCTATATTAGTGTCTTAGAAGTTCTCTCGAAACGTGAAGATCTCCAGGAGATGTTTCCCACCTTGATACTTCTGTCTGAAAATGTAAGGAAGACTGTACAATGCAAGGACAAGGCATGTTAAGTAATTCCAACATAATGTGCCAGGAGACCTTCATGGTGTTTGTAGACCAGGGTTCTGCTGTGTTTGCCTTTCCTGCCCCTCTGTGCCTTCACACCTGTGCACACGCAGGAGAGGTCTCAGGTGTGGGCTGGAGGTGTTTGGCACAGCTTCAGCTCCCCCTCCCCGACTGGTCGGCTCTGGGCTCAGCCCAGCAGAGCAGTGGGTGGGTCTGGGTCATCGGTAGGTCTGGGGGATCGTGTCTCTTTGGAGTCCAGCTGTCCCAGTGGCCACATCCCGTTAACTGCTCACCTTTTGTTTCAGGCATGAAGAACTCTGGCTATACAGCTGCGTATGCCTTGAAGAATTAAACATATCTTTGCACAAAGCTGAGGGGGTTATGAATTGCTGCGGTTTATGACTGGAGGTGGCATGTATTTATCACAAAGAACTGAGTTAATTTGACTATTTCTGCAACCAGATCTGAGGTCTAAGGGACCAGCAAGGTATTTAGACATCTGAGTCATGCCCCTCCTGCATCACTGGTGCTTGCTGGCACAGACCTGGTCCCTCAAACACTTGTTTAGTGGTATGATGCCATCGTCGTGCAAGAACTCGCCCCAGCAGCTGCCTGGGTCCACATGTAACCACATGTACTCCTCTGATGTGACAGCAAAAAGGTCCTTCAGATTCAAATGCCATTTATCTTTCAATATTTACCACCCTCTCACTGAACACTTCCCTCAACAAGTGCATCAGCAAGGCACCCTGCGAACCCGAAGAGCTCTGACAGGCTGTCATACAGCCAAGGACCCCGGCCAGCCGGCAGAAGGCGGGGTGCACCTTGCCTCCCCTGCCTTGCACCCTGTGCTTGTGTTCGAAATAAGACCCAGGTCTTCTACTGCGACATGCAGCAAACAGAGCAATGCGCCTGCACAGCCCAGTCCAGCCCTCGCAGGCAAGGCAGCTCTGCATGCAAGCCAATTTGCTCATTCCTTCAGTGGCACTAATTAGACCACGTGCAGCTCCTGTTTCTGGGAAGAGCTCTTTTAGAGCCAGCTCAGGTATCTCTTAACTGCACAGCATTTGCCAGTCTGGAAATATCCTTTCTGCTTAGAAAGCTAAATGATGTCTCACAGCAGTATTGCAGCCTCCCAGTTCTTACTGGAAATGACCTTCTGGTTTTGTCTGCCTGTGGCCTTGTCCCTTCACACCTCTGGCAAGATAAAACATCAATTGGAGGGTCAGAGTGGCTATGCAGAAGATATATGCTATTCTTAATTTTACACACAGTACTTCAGCAAATGTCCACATTTTCCAGCCCGAATTCAAAAGACAAAGAGAGGGACGTGAAGATAGAATGGAAACACAAATTCATGAATGTGTTTATAAAATGATCTCTTGCATGCATAACTCACTTTTAGTACCTGATTCTCAGTCTAGTCACAGAGAGATTACGTTGATTTGCACTTCTGCAACCACTGAAATTCCTTTGCAGTCTGTTAGAGCCAGGCATTTATGTTAAATATATAAATAGTATTTCTCCAGGTTCATTTAAAGAGACTAATAATGTATCATTGCTCCCGGTGGGGACATAGCTGCCTCCTAGCTTACATCTACTGACATGCGTTAGAGCTGGGCTTGAACGGCAGCGATCAATAGTGAGAAACGCAGCGTCTGAAACTGCTAAGTGCAGCTCTGATGTTCCTTATGCAAACATTAACACTCACCAGAGAGCGCACCCGCTCAAATGAGCAAAGAAACAAGACTGACTGTTCCATTTGCTAAGCGATTCCCAATATTTCCTGTTGGTTTTTTGTGGTTTGCATATCTTAAGAAAAAAAACCTGGTTGCTGAAACTGGAGAGGGTAGCACCAGCCAAAATTAAGAAAAGAACACCACTGTCTGGGACAAGTGTGGGCTGCCCACACACTCAAGGGCAGGTGGGCTATCCTGGGCTGTTTCCAAGCTCATCAGGACACGGTTAGCTGGGTTCTGCCCCCCTCATCTGCTTAGAGCCTGCAGATCCCTGTCCTGATACAGACCAAAGCAGGCACACGTGTCCCTGACTCAGCTCTCAAGCAGAACTAGTGCATGGGTGTTACAGCCTTCTGCGTAGCTCCTGGGCACTCCCGTGCCCCATCCAACATCGTTATCCACTGACCAGCCACTCAGCCTGAAGCTGGACGGGATTGCCCCAGTAGCAGAGCACCTGCTGCCCACACCAGGAGGGCAGGAGGAGCTGCGTGTCTGCAGGGTTGCCAGTGGCTGGACCTGGAATTTGCTCATGCTAAAAGCCAATTCATTTGCTCTGAACACACAGCTGATACATGGAAGGAGACCACTGTTATGACAGGCAGGCCCTGAGGGTCTGGGATCAGCTTCTTACTCCATCTGCAAGCTGGAGTAATTACAGTGATGACTGAGCTTCATAGCAGCACTGACCTTCTTCCCTCTCTGTAGTACATAGGAAAGTGGAATAGGAGAAGGAGAAAAAGAACTTAGTTTTCTTATTTCTTTCTTCACAGTAACCCTGACCTTCGTGGCACACCTGGGCGTTGCTGTGTCTGGGAAGGTTTGTACCCACCAGCTGGCCCCAGCACAGCTGACTGCTCAGCAGGGCGGGGTACGGTGGCAGCGCAGGTGAGGGGGATGCCCGTTAGCATCCATTGGGCGGAGCAAGGTTATAAAGGAGGAAAGAGGGCAACTTGGAAGGTTATGCTGATGGGTCTCTGAGGGATGATGGGATGGAGGCTGCAGCCAGAGGAAGGTCAGCGATGGACTGAGAAGTAAGTGAGACTTTATATGGGACTAGTGTGGATTTGTGCATAAAGTAAGAAGCAGCTCTGGGTCTGGCCCCCTGAGGAGCTTTGGGCAGTCCTTGTGGTCAGGAGGGGCCTAGATCCTGGGTGTGAAATGGTGGAAAATGTGATCCCTGTCTTTGGGGAATGCGCGTACTTACCTTTCTCACCTTTCCATTTCTTCTTATTATCTAGAGATAACAGCAAAGCTACAAGCAAACTTGTGAGCTGAGTTAAGATGAAAGGCCAGGGCTTGCTTGTGCTTGCCAGGAGCTGGGGTGCCTGGAGAGCCCGAGGCAATGTTATGGGCATTTGAAGCAGGAGGTGTCCTGCTGCCTCCTCTTTCCCTAGGAAAGGAGCAAGGTAACAGAACGAGACATTGTTAGTGTGACTGCCTTGCAGATGTGCTGTCTGGAGAAGTTTGATTTGGGAGGAGCTGAGCAGGAGGAGAGATATGCGTGATCTCAAAGGCAAGGAGCCTTGGAAATTCTGCTGGGCTCAAGTTGTTTGAAGCTGTTGGTTCCTTGTGTGATAACAGCACTTGCGTACATTCATCTGTGGGGAAGTATGTGGTCAGACTGTAGTGAAAGGATGTATCCTGGTTCATTTACTACTACTATCACTAGTAAGCTAGACACCAACAGGTACTTATCAGTGGTTGTAAACCCTAGTGAGGTGTCATGGAGGGAAAGTGAAATGTTTCCTTGGCTTATGTAATAAATTTCTAGTAAGGATGCATTCTTTTACACTGTGAGTTGAGGGACCATAAGCCTGCTGAGCCTTGTAGTCTGCATGCTTTGTACCTGTCCTGCAGGGTGCTTACCTGAACACAGTTTGGGCGCAGGTATGTTGGAAGAGCCCTGTATCTGCTATGGCTTGGCGCATTGGGCTGCAGCACTGTTAGCCTTATAGGGGTGACTGCTGTGAAGCCAGAAGGTTGCCCCAGGTGGGAAGGCAGCTGAGCTCTCTTGATCAAGCAATTTCAGTAGCTTGGTTAGATCCTTACCTGAGTAGTGTGTTGTCTGCATGTTGCTTTTGTAATATCCCTGCCTGAAGTGCTTCCAATAGTGACTTCACTGGCCCAAACAGGGTGTGAGTCCTCAGTACAGCACAGGGGTACTTTTTTAATGCTAATGCCTGAGTGTCCCAGGCTGTATTTTCAAAGTCTGTATCTCCTCCACAAAGTTTCCAGCTTGTTAAAAGAAGAAACTGTGCAACAACATGCTCTCCAGTGTGCCACCACCAATGCAGCCTGATTTTGGCTTATTGTGTATTAAACTTTGTAATTCCTCACCAAGCTGCACCACTTCTTTACCTTTCTAAAGTAAGAAGCATAGAGTGGCAAAGCAATGTCCTGCTCTTGAGAAGGAGTATTGTTTAGACCACAATTTCTGTCCCATTGTTCTGCTGTTACAGCTCTGCTTGCCTATGAGCATAGCTAAGGGGTGTGATTCTACTACCTGTCTCCGCTGACCCTAGGCATGTAGATGAGAGCAGTTACTGCCTGGTTTCTTAGTAAAGCCTTCATGTGAGGTGCCTTGGGGGTGTGGACCCAAAGGAGAGCTTCCCTATGGTTAAGTGGCTTCTTAAAAATGCAGACAAAAAAAACCCCAGAGAGGCAAATCCACCAAGTGCTAGAGAGGCTGGTTCTGTTGGTCCTGAAGTAAGAGTTTTGGGCAGGTCTCTAAGCCACATGTGGTAGGTGCATTGTCCCTGCTCTTGGTGTAGCCTCATTAGCAATTCAGTGGAAATGGGCAGGAGCTGGAGTTCTCAACTTCAGAGTTTTAATGATAAAGTATGAAAATAAAAGCCATCACCTCCTTTTTCCTGTACTCTCCCTCTTATGAGGCTCTAGCAGTTGCCTCTAGACATTTTTTGGTGAATTTTTAGTTTTCCTTATGGGTATTTCTCTTACCTACTGGTTTCCATTATGGGTGGTAGAATAGGAGTTTCTCTTTTCTGGATTCCAGCCCTGGATTAATCTAAAAATCTAATAGGAAAGGTGTTTCTTTATCTGCTGTTGTTTTACCTGATGTGTATAAATAGATGATCAACAGTCTCACTATAAATGTGCTCACTTCTCGGTGTCTGACTCCAGCCAACTGCTATTCCTGTTTCCCATCTCTGATGTTCAGTGTATGAGGGCTGTTGATTTCCATATGGAGATGGGCTAAATCAGCAGCGATGCTTCAGATCCTGTGGATTTTGATAATTGCTGAAGGATTTGGTTATCCTGGGTAACAAGTTATCAGCTCTGGTGGGGAGATAAGATTGTTTCATGCAGCCATTTATATTCTTGAAATGATAGTGCCCTTTTACCTTTGAGATTTTTAACAATGCAGAAAGATAGTATTGCATGACCTTGCCTTTGGCAGTGACTATGAACTGGTGGCAGACAGCAACATTTTCATCTGTTCTCAGCTCAACTTCTTCCTTCCCAGTCCTCTTCTCCCTGTTTGCCCTTGTAATTGGAGATAAGCTGGACCCACATAGTTATGCAGCATCAGAAATGTAATCTAGACATCTCTTCTATGAATCGCATTTCTAACATGCCCTTCAAACAAAAGTCAGATGGCTACAATCTATTTTCTGTGAGCTGCTTGGAAAAAATCTGAGCTGCAACTATTGATAGATATGTGTTTGAGGGACACCTGGAGGTGTCTGATGTTCTCACAAAAACAGCACAATACTTCACTGAAAAGCAGCTTTGCTTGAGAACGGCTTTATCCTCTTCCTAAAAGGAGATCAGACTCTTCATGGGAGGCCGGGCAGGGGCCACAAAGGACTTTGATAAGGTGATGAAAGCCTCTAAGTGATTCTTTTGCGGAGCAGAACAGGAGTTCAGGCTGTGCAGGTCTGCAGAATAGACTTTAAAATACCCTCTCATGCTGTCTGGGAACAATGGAGGACTCGGTGAAAGACCAGGTGCATTTTCTGTCTTTGTGCCCTATCCAGGCCATTTTGTTGCTGAACAAAACCTTGCTTGCTGTGCGATGCAGCAGCTAGTCAAGGTTCAGATACCCAAAGCTGGACTTTCTTTTCAGAGCATCACTGAGCTCCTGCCTTGTGTTCCAGAATGATAAACTTGTAGAAACATGGGGACGAAAGTCTCAGCTAAGGAGAAGCAAGAGTAGGGGTGAGCAATTACATGCAGGTGATAGGCAAGAATCATAGAATCATAAAAAAGACCTCTAAGATCATGAAGTCCAATCGTCACCCCAAAACCACCATGCCTACTAAACCATATCCTGAAGTGCCACACCTACATGTTTTTTGATGTTTTGGCAATTCCTCTGAAGCCCTTCAACTGCAAGATAATCCTTACTTCCCTGTCCTCAGGATCTCCCTCTTGGGAGGCCTCGTGGCCACCTACAAGTGCATATGTTGTTTGGCAAGGCTAAGGCCAAAGAAATGGAAAGCCTGGAGGAGGGTCAAGGGAGGTATCCAGAGCAAAAAGAGATATTTGGACAATGCCATTGCTTTGAGACAGATGAAACTACAACTACCTGCTCCTGGCAGATGGGTTGGGGTCTTGAGGCTTTATTAAAAAAACAAAGGTGTAGATTCTGGAGTCTCTAAATACACAATGAGATGCTCAGATAAGTGCTTGCTCTGAAATCCAGGTTGTGTTGGATCTGGAGACTCTCAGAACCACAGCAGTTAAGCAAACTATTGCACTTGGCTGAAATTGTGAGTATGATCCTTATCCTTCCCCTCTACATAAGTCTCTTGGATGTTTGAATCCTTTAAGTGGTGGAAATGCTCTGGAATGCCCTGGCTGGGTGGTCAGTGAAATCCTGTGTTGTGAGGCCTGGTAATGCTGGGTTATCCAGATTAGACACTGCATCTGATTATCTTGAGATAATCCTGCCCTCAGTAATTTAATCAGGATGGGGATTGCAAGGCCGGGATTGGGCAGAAATAATGGGCGATTGCCCCCTTGTACATCTGTAGTACTTGGAACTGCTTGTTTGCGACTATATCTGTAATGCATTTAAATAAATATACATGTGTGGTAGTGCTGTGTTACCACTGGCATTGCAGCTGGAGTCTCCTGTTGTTTCTCACTGTATGTAGGTGAGAAATCAGTTACTGAGTGACTTGGAGTGACACAGGTTCCTGCATTTGCTGTCTTTGAATTCTCACAGTGTGTGTGTGAGGGAACTGACATGTGATGCCAATTTAAACAAATTGGGATGGCAAAAAGAATAATCCAGTCCAGTAACAAGAGCAGATGGTTTTAACCTGCCTGTCGGATAGAGGTAGGACTCCTTGCCTACTGCTATAGGAGAGCTGGGTGCGGTGATCCATGTCCTGGTCCCACCTCTGGCAAAGGCTCCCCCAGTGTGCGTTGGGAATGAAGGTCCCTGGGCATGTGTCTGTAGAAGCGCCTAAAGGGAGGCTGTGTTTGTGCTGTCCAATGTGGTCCAGAAGAGTGATCTAGACTGGCTGACACCTGGAGCACCAGGCCCTACAGAAAAACATTACCAAATGTATCTGTCTTCCCCAAACCTGAAATGAATGAAGACCTCATTGAGAAAGCCACCTAAACATAAGCATGTGGGAGTAAGACTGCTAAAGGGAATATAGAAAGGCAACTTTCTCTGTGTATTCTATAAACCTGGCCCTCATAGCTAAGCAGAGTGTTAATCAAGGATGAATGGTGGTGCCTTGGGATTTGGGATGCATGCTGCAAGATACAGGCCAGATGATAATCGGTGCACTTGGAGCAGCTCCATGCACAGCTGAGCGTCACAATTTCTGTCAGGCTTTTACCACAGTGCATGTGTGTGATCTATTGGAAAGGCACTTGAGAAATGCTAATATGCTTGGAGGTATAAAGCATGTACACTGTGCAGACCCGCAGCTTTGCAAGGACTGTTAAAATAAGCCTAGAGTGTATAAACATTAACTTTTGGGCTGTGCACAGCGCAGGGGACGGGATGACAGCCGAGCTCGACGCTTCTCGTTCCAGCCAGGAGAGGGCAGAGGTCCACGCACAGCCACGCGTGGGCCCGGGGGGTGCTGGTGCCCAGAAGCAGCATTCGGTGGGGGCTGTGGGGGCACCGGGGGGGAGCGTGGGGCAGCTGCGAGGCAGAGCGATGCTCCGCTCCCGCTGGGGAAGGCAGCTCAGCCCAGCGCAGGGGCGAGGAGAAGCTGAGAGTGGGTGAAGGAGGAATGGAAAAACCAAGGGAGAGAATGGGTGCTACAGGGAGGGGTGTGGGGGGGTAGCAGGTGGCAATGGCAAGCCTGGGTGCTGTGCAGGAGATGAGAGCTCTTCCTCCATGCAGCAAACGTGGCTCGTGTCTGTGTGTGGATGCCAGAATTGCAACGCTTCGTGCGTGTAGGAGGGCTGCAGCGGGGGAGCGGGGGAGATCGCTTAGCTGGAGCTCACAGACTGGGGGGAGCTGCCTTAGAAAGAGTCCGCACGCACTGGCCCAGGGTGTTTCAGTTCAGCATGGCTCCTGCCTGGTGCTGTCCCCTCAGAGGTGGCACCCTCAGCACTGCACTGGGGATGTAAGTTTGTTGCTTAGGTATTCATGAGATGGGGAACCTTCAGCATCAAACAGTGTTTCCAGCGAATGCTTTTATTTTGGAGCTGTTTGCAAGTTGATGCTTTCTTGGTGCTGGCAGGAAAACGTCTTCCCACTGGAAAACAACTCCATTGCTTTTCCCACTTGCTGTTGCTACTGGCTTTTTTTTTTTGCTGGCAGTTGGCTGCACATCCCATCCCTTGGTGTTTCTGCTGCTCTCAGCCTTGACATTGCATCTTCTTGTTTCCTTGCTGTTGGTCCTTTTGATTACTACAGCTGATCCCCTGTCATCCTGAACCTCTTGCCTTCTCATCCCATTGCAATGTGGAGCTTGTTGATTCCCAGTCCTGGTTCACTCCAGCCTTGGCTTCCTCTGCTCCTCTTACTTGGAAGATCTCAAACCCTATTGCCATGCTGATTGTGCTAAGCTGCTCCATTTTTGCCACCTTGCTGACTAAATAGTTTCCCTTCTCTAGCTTTCTCGCTGGCATGGGATTCAGTCACAACTGGCTTCCTGCCACCTTGAGTCAGTCCAGACCTTCCTCCTCTGCCTTCATTTCTTTTTCTGACCAAAATCTCTTCTAAGTTTAAAAAGAAATGCAAGATGATGTGCTCTCTTTTCTTGTCCTTGTCTCTTGAATGTGAGCACAGGCACCTCCTCCCAACTCTCAGACTCCCTGTATCTATTCCTGTCCATTGATATCTGTAATAGTTCTCCTCCAATTGCGTGTCCAGCTCTGCAATAAAGAATACCTGCTTAATAGTCTTCTGACTATTGAGTCTTTAACTCTGGCTTTTCATGGCATCATTTTGATGTTGTTATTCTCCTTCAGTCCACCCTTTCTTCTGGAAGATCTTCCTTACAAAACAAACTTCCTATTTAAGTCCCACATGATTCTCTAAATACAGCCCATGTCTGCACCTTGACTTGCAAAGTATCTTCATCAGTTGGTCCTTATTTCCTCTCATGTCCTTACTCTTATCGCCTGGGACATTCCTCCTCTGCTCTGCCCTTCCCTCCCTAGACTGTTTTCCACAAACTCTATTGGGGGGTGCTGTTCTTCTCTTTGGCCTTTTCCAGTCTGAACTTGTGCAAGTGTCCCATATCACTCTGTGCTTGGGCCCTTTCTCTTCTCCCTTTACACGTTATTTGACTGATCACATCCAAGTAGCAAAGTGTCTCTGTGGATGCCTTGTCACCTCTTCTCAGTCATACAACAGGAGGAGACAGGTGTATCCTGAAGACTTCTGTGCAGATCCAACTATCTGCTCAATCAGTCTAGAGCAGAGCTCTTCACTTTCCCCTCACCTCCAGTCCATTCCTGCTTCTCCAGTGAAAATGGCCATTGCCAACAGGCCCTCAGCCTGCATGTCGCTTGCTTTGGATGTGCCACTGGATTCTCGAGTCACAGCTATTTTAATGCATGCTACTGTGCAAGGTTCCCTTTTCCACACTGCACAAACCCTCCCTGGCATCTTTTCCACTGCTGACACAGATTTCCCCCCCAGGCGGGAGTGATCTCAGGCCCCTCCTATCTATCCAGAATGTTACTTCCAAGGTGGTCTTTTCCCTAGCTCAGGAAAATATTTCTTGGAGTTGGTGTTTCTGCAAAGTCAACCACTAATGCAGCAAATACTGTAAAACTGCCCAAGGAGCTGTTTTTTTTTCTTCCCACTATTCATTCTCTGCAGAGCTGCTTCTCTGGCAAGAGAGGAATGTCCTCTTAGCACTGCTTGCTAAAGCTGCTGCTTGGGTCTGGTGTTTTAGTTTTGAAAGATAACCACTTCGACTGAGAAACAGAAATACTCTTTTGCCTCACCAGTCAGCTAAGAAAAAGGTTCTAGAAATGCAGGGGAGGAAAGGCTAATTTTATATGCAGTAGAAAATGAAGTCTTGGTAAAGGGCTCTGAAAGGAGAGGTTAATGGTGATTCCATTCTGACCCTCATGAAGCACATGGAGATCAGCTTTGGGCATTGCTGGCGTTGGTGGTGGCAGGACTGTTCTCCTTGACATATCTTCTCATCTGGCTGTCATGGCCAGCTCTGGTCTGCATGGCAGATGCATACTACACTGACAGAGCCAAAAAACTCTGCTATTCAGGGCTTCTGGGCTGCAGCAGGACCTTCAAAGGCAAGGCTGGAAGATGGGCAGAGACGCATGAGTCTTTCTGACCCCATTTAGGTGGTAAATCAAGTGCTTTCAGGGCTTGAAAAGACCTCTGAAATCCCACCTGGACAGCTCTCCATGATGGGAAAACCACCCTTTTAGACTTAACGTGTTGGATTCTGTAGTATAAAGGAAGAATCTGCACAGGAACATGTGTTTCTTCCAACTCAAAGCACTGTGCTTGCTGCAGTCCATTTGAACCCCTGACTGGCAACAGGTTGCAAACGTTGCCCATGGTCTTAAAATCTTGCTTCATCCTTTGAAAGGTCTGCAGCAAAAGCAGAGATGGAGAACTGCTGGAGAGTGAACAGGATTTAAATAACTTGCTGGCTACACCGAGTGTAATCCCAGATTCTTCCTTGAATCTCCACTGTTTTCTACATTTATATTTAAGTGTCACTTGGAAAATTCCACTGCAATGTTTAGAAAATACTATAGATTAGTATGTTTACTCCACTTAGGCCAGAAGGAGGGTTGTACTCACCAAGTAGAGCTGAGGTTCTTTTAAGCAGTGATGCTTTACATGTCTTGGGTTAAAGGTGTGTGGTTTGGTTGTACAGATGGGTGATGCGTCTGAACTGCCCTGCACATCTTGGCCATGCTGTGGCCACAGCTGGCAAGCGGGGAGTCTCCAAATGGTGGTCACACTTTCACGGTCAGGCATGCAGATTTTCATACTGTTTGGGTTCGTTGTAGCCTAAATTTGTGATGGGTGCAATGACGTCACATCAGTCAAGGAAAGCAATGCTTAAAGAAATTGCTATTTATGTATATAAGCTAAGCGAACAAACCAACCAAGCTTTTCTATAAGCAAAACCTCAGCAGAGAAGAGCAGAGGCAGGCAGTATCTTGTCAGACTTATTAAGCCATTGAAGACTGCCTGTGCCTAGTGTCCAGCAGATTTGGGGACAAGTGGCGGGTCAAGTCCATTTCTGGATACTGTGCTGGCTGGAAACTAGGGTTCCCTGAGCTTTAAATTAGAGCCATCATGCATGTTCTAGGCCTGACTGGTGCTTTCCTGTTGGTGACAGACCCCTCTACCTCCAAGGGATGTGTTGTCCTTGCAGCCCAATCTAGGTTGCCACAAGGGTTAGTATTCTCACCACATGGTTTATATCCCACTTAAAAGACACTGAAGCAGAAAGCAGCGGCATCTCTTTGTACTATAGACCTACTGGAAGCTGGTGTGGATTAAAACAGCTTTTTGGGGGTCACGCTTCACTCAGGCAAGGCTAGAACTTACAATATTCACTTTAAGGATGAAGTTTCTCCTACAAGCATGAAGAGCTGTCCCCTTTGCTTGCAGCCTTTGAAGTCAGGGGTGAAGATGCTCTATGGATGCTGGCTGTTCTTGTGGGTTGGACTTTGTGGCAGAACTGAATTGTTTTTCCACAGTTTCTCCCAGCAAAATGCGTAAGTTTGTACTTCAGTTTCAGCATGTGAATATTTTCTTGCTTTTACCATGGCTGTTCAAGCGCTTAAGGCTGGTGTCACTGCCTGGTGCAACTATGTAATGTAGAGATAAATAACTTCACTTGTAAGGGTCGGTCTTGCCACCTTTGCAGCTGAATGTGAGCTAGTTCAGTTAGGATTGCCCTCTGCTTTTGTCTTTCTTTCTTCTTCATTCCTCTTCCTCTTGTTTTCTATTACATATCACATTTTTGCTTGAATTTCACTGATGTCCTCAATATTTTTCATGATATCTGACAAAAGGAACTCAAGCACTGAACTAGTCCAGTCAAATGGCTGTCAGTGGTACTGGTATCAAGCAGCGCTTGTCTGCCTCTGGTATTTGAACAAACTCTGAGTTTCAGCTTGAATTATCACAGATCCAATTTCCTGAGGCATGGGAAAGCTGCACTACAAATACACTGATTCTAATGGTCTTGGCTCTGCAAGTTTTATTGCATTTGTTATTTTCTAACGTTCTGGAAAACATATTAAAAAAGAACAGGGTAAGCATAGGCAAATGGAAAAATTGTTGGAGCTGCATAGGAGATGATTCTGCCCAAGGGTCTGCCTGTCCCCTTCCTCAGGGACACAGGAGCAGTCTGGCACATGCTGAGAATTGTGATGGATGTCAGATGGCACTGAATAGCTGCCTTAGTGGGCATCTCGCAGGACTGTGGGGTCTGAGGACAGAGTTCAGTGCTCTAGAAATGGTCCTTACATGGCAGGAATAAGGCAAAGAAATTGCCCCCTGGGATGTGGGCCTCAGCACAGGTCAGTCTGTTGTGATTTCTTCTAATAGCACATAAAGAATATGAATGTTATTCAGCCCTGGTGGCTGTAGAGTAGTGATGAGCTAATGATTTTTTTCTTGTAGGGAATAGGTGTAGGCAAATAGGATTTTAAGATAAATAGTCCTTTCCCTGTAAGTATTTGAGCACCTGGCTCTCAGAAGGGCTGAGCTGCCAGCAGGAAGCTCCTTCCTGCCCCTGCCCTGTGAAGTGGTTTCTCTTGTGTAAAGCATTCTAAATGCATGTAATTACCCTTATTAATCAAGTCAAAAAGGGGCTAGTGCTTAAGTAGCTCCAGCAGCTTATTTTTGTATTTTCTCTTTACGTGAAAGCCTTAAGCTTTTATAATCATGTAACAACATGACTTCAGGCACCTTCTACCCTGCTCCCACTTGGCAGACGAGGTGACAAAGTTAGTTACTAAACCGAATAATTAGAAGTCTGTAGTGGGACTCAGAGGGTCTGAGAGCTAGCCCTGCCAAGAAATCATTTTGCTGCAAGGGCTGAGTGCAACCTCCAGCTTCCCTGGGCTTTGAGGAACTCAGGGTACTCAGTACCTCACAAAAAACTAAAATTTGGAGTTGGGCTATTTGGATCAGATCTATCTATCACTAAAGTCAACAGCAAGACTCTTGTTAATGTTAACGGGTTTATATGGATGTTTAAGAATAATATCAGAAGAATGCTGGTGGTACTCTGACCCCAATGCCAGTGCTCAGAAGGACCTTCCTCTGAGTCAGTCCAAGGATGGTTACCTCCCTTCCCGATTTTCTTCCATAGTAATTTTTGAGTTCTTAGTTGCAAGTAATTGCAAAATTACTCCATTGTTTTGGTGCTTTTGTGACTTTGTTAGTTTTTTCCTCTATTGATATAACATTGGCTAGTTAATCTCAACAACTTTGACCAATAATTTAATTAAGCTGACTGTGCTTGCTCAAAGGTTGTGGCTTGCTTTGGTCTTTATTCCACACACCTGCTCGCTATGTTTCTAGCAGCTACTTGGATGGTGTAAGGAAGTGCCATCAACTGATGATGTCATCGTTATTTTTCTTGTTCATAATCAGAACCTATGTACATCCTCAAGGTTATGGATTATAGCTTGCAGAATGTTCTTCGTATTTTACTCTACCATTATTATAACAAACTTCCAGTCTCTGTTTACTCCCCCCTTCCCCCGCTGCGTTCTTTCCTTTTTCAGTAGTGTTAGAGGTCCTTCCTGCTGCTGCTGTGTCATGGCCTACTTTCCTGGAACCTGCTGCTTTCTCTTGTGCTTATCTGAGCACAGCTCACGGCACGTGAACATCATCTGAGCCTGGTGTGGTACAGAGCTGTTTTGTTTTCTGTTCTGCTGGCTAACAATGGCAGTTAGCCAATGATGCCCTTTGGTTTTCAGGAGTAGATGCTTCAGAGTCCAAAAACAGGACTTCCAGAAGCACTTGGCCATTGCAGCTGGTTTCAAGGGGTGCAATGGTTTCAAGGTTAGACCCACATTGAATGTGAAGGTTAGTAGTTATTCTTCCTCCTTGGTCAGAATCCAGTGCAGCTCCTTTTTGACTGAGCTGTTTGTTGTCTTTAAGGAATGTTGTCTTTAAGCTCTGGGCAGGACAAAAGCCTTTCTGTGACCTGCAGTGAAAGCAGCTCTGTTTTTAGGTGGCAAGTCTTGTGATCTGGGCACTCAAGTTGGCTTCTGGGCAGTTTGGGAACAGGCTGAGACATTGGCACCTACATTCACATTCCCTGGAAATCAAAGTGAAGAACTGAAGCTAGCTTGTGGCCAGTTTTGTGTAGAGCTTGGTACAGAAGCTATGTTCCCTGGCCCTTGAGATAGTGCCTCTGTGCCTGGGTGTGTTGCTGTTTTGCCTGAAACTGGCACTGAGCAGATGAAACCCCACCACTGGTGGGATTGCTCCCTCCTGGCGCATTCAGCCTCACACAGAAGTGCCCTTTGTGGACATGGCAGCACATATGTGGCTACAGGCATGACCTTGCAGGCTTGCCTGGTGCCTGTGCCCTCGTCAGTGGAGGTTCCCTCTGAAGAAGGAGGCACTGTGCCAGGGCAGCAGATGGGCAGGAGCAGCAGCAGCTGGGAGACCATGCATGATCATCACGTGGGCTTACTGTCTGCAGCAATGCTAAAAGGGCTACTTGGCTTCTTCATGTCTGTGCTCAGGGTTGCTCCTAAGCCAGCTGCTTCCAACTGCAGCAGGCAGTGGCCTCTGCCCAGCATCCCCCATCAATGGGGGAGCAGCAGGCTCTTCAGGGACTGGAGGCCTGTGTAATATTTCCATCTCTGTCTGGAGCACCATGTGACATCAGCCCTTGCTGTGCCCCCTCTCACCCATTCAGGCTGAGTTCTTCTCTGCCGGATAAGCCCTGTCCTGTTCCTGCTGGGGAGAGAGGGTAGCTCTAGGGACTGCTTTTAAAGTGACTTGGTCTGGTGGTGTCAGCATGTCTCCAGCAGTGCATGCTGGCAAGAGCCCTGCTCATAAAACAGTGGTCCAGGCAGCCCCGTGGAAACCACTCAAGACTAACATCAAGGGTGAATAACTCTGCCTTTCCCAAATGATCATCTACTTGCCATGATGGGAGCCAAGGACATACTGAAGCATTATGAAGAGGATCTGCACAGGGTGGTTTGTGCTTGGGCTGAGCCACCTCCTTACTTGTACCGTCATTTCAGCCTACTCCATAAGCTTGAACATGCAAGGCAAACAGCTGACAAGTGAGGAGAGCACTGCTGGCAAACCTGGGAACTTAGTACAAGAGAGTGGTGCTTCAGAAGCTCTCCTTCTGCTTTTACTCAAAAGGTGTGAGTGGGATGGAGTCCAGACTCAGGACATCTGCATCTCCTGGGTGCTGCAATGCATTTTCTTACTGTGATTTGAAGAACAACTTGATGCATTACTCAGGTGTCATTCATGTGTGTATCTTTTTGATGCTTGCTCCTTGTAAAGCTGCAGTAGACACAGACCTGACTTGCCTGAGAGGCTAGAGGAGGAGCAGTGATCTAACTCCAGGTGATCCAGCTTGCTTTATACTTTAATACAGAATGCGCAGTTGAAATCTAGAGTACAGCACAGGCAAGGTTCTATTCCTTTCTACTGATAAGTAGTTTGAAAGGTGACCTGTAAATGCCAAGGGAGGGGAAATATCCACTGGATTTGTTCCCTTGGATTTGCTTCTTTGTATTGAGGAGACAAGCCTTGAAGGGGCTTCATCTGTGTTCTGCATAGGGAGGGGTTTCTCCCTTAAAGCTGGCTTTTTATTTTAAGAACATGCATCTTAAGGCATTGTGGTGGTTTCGAGGTCTGGAAAGAAAACTGTGATGTAGGAAATTGATGTCCCAGATGTGACCCGGAAAGAAATCTGATGGACTGTGATTGAAAATGAATGTGTGTATTGGTAGGTTTGGGTGTTTTGCTGGAGCTCTGTTCCTATGTGCTGTTACCTCAAAGGAAGAAATGTTTTGGAGCTCAAAAGCAGAACAAAAATTAACAGAAATGTTTCTTTTGTCTTGCTCCCCAAGGGCAAGCCCTCTGAACTCATAATTCATGTCCTCCATTGAGAGGACCTCCCCAAAGAAAACAAACTCTGCAAGTAAGCAACCTTTGCTAATGGGGAGCACAGTGTGGTTGTCCCTTTAAGAACATTGGAAAGAATATACTTCCTATGTTTGGGAAGCTTGGTCTTCACATGTTCCCTTGGCAGTGGGGCTCAGCCTGACGCCTGCAGCTAGGAACTGTTCCCCAGCTTTTGCGGTGAAGCTGGATTCTCGATAGCTGTTAACTTTCCAGGGAGTGCACAGCTTTGAAAGGAGTCTCTTGGTTCCTTGGTCCAGTGCCTGGTATTACAAATGGTGCCTGAGATTGTGTTCCTGGTAACTAGCCTGGTTGTACCTCAGAAGTTAATGTGTTTATTTGACCTCACTTCCTCCTGTTCAAAGTTGTTCTTGAACTTGGATGCCAGGAACCTTAGTGTCCTCAGAGTTTGCCTGGTTCTAATCTGTGGGAGTTGATAACTTGAGTCCTAGAGTTTTAAAAGAACTGGCTGAGGAGTTATTGAGCACTCTGGTACATATTCTGTTAGCATTTTGGAACATGAGTAAGGACTAATAGACCTTGAAAAAGTGATTGTTTCGGTGCTCTTCAGGAAAAAGCACACAGGTTGGCTCTGGAAGTGTAGCCTGGTCAGCTGGGCATTGATGGTGGGTAAACACATAGCAATGGGGAAATAGGATTCCACCAGTTGATGAAAGAAACTGAAGAAACAATAGAAATTTAATTTGACCTTCTAGTCAAATCATAAAGTTTGTCTGCTTTGTCAGTTCTCTATAGTGCATTTGGGCTCAAAGCTCACCTACAAGAGAGTGGCTCAAGAGCAGCCCTGAGAAGGACTTGGGGGTACTGGTGGTTGCAAAGCTCAGCATGAGCCGGCAATGTGCACTTGCAGCCCAGAAGGCCAACCGTATCCTGGGCTGCATCAAGACAAGCGTGGCCAGCACATCGAGGGAGGTGATTCTGCCCCTTTACTTTGTTCTTGTGAGACCCCCACCTGGAGTCCTGCATCCAGTTCTGGGCCCCCCAATATAGGAAGGACACGGATGTGTTGGAGCAGGTCCAGAGGAGGGCCACAAAGATGATCTGAGAGCTGGAATACCTTTGCTACAAGGACAGGCTAAGGAGAGTTGGGGCTGTTCAGCCTGTAGAAGAGAAGGCTCCAGGGTGACCTTAGAGCAATCTTCCAGTACCTGAAGGGGGCCTACAGGAAGGATGGAGAGGGGGACTTTTCATAAGGGTATCCAGTGATAGGACAAGGGGGAATGGCTGTAAACTAAAAGAGGGTGGATTTACATTAGATATTAGGAAGAAATTATGCACCATGAGGGTGGTGAAACACTGGAACAGGTTGCCCAGAGAAGCTGTGGATGCCCTCCTCCCTGGAAGTGTTCAAGGCCAGGTTGGATGGAGCTCTGAGCAATCTGGTCTAGTGGAAGATGTCCCTGCTTGTGGCAGGGGGGTTGGAACCAGATGGATCTTTAAGGTCCCTTCCAACCCTTACGGTTCTACACCCAAATATTCGGTCCTGAAATAAAATAAAACTACTGCTGTTCTTCAAAATAACATAGGACTTAGTCAATGGGTTAGGAGCCTAAGTTAATACCAAATTTCCCATGGTGGGTCTTCACCCAGCTGGGCTATTTCTAGTTGATTTTCAGGGTCATGTTCTTTCACTTATGTGCCCTGCCACCTTGTGGGGTAGTAGCTGAGATTTGAGCCGGTGGTGTTCACGTGCACACTGTTCATCTCCATGACCAAATTCAGGGCTGTGCTTTGGGCTGGGGAAGCCTGCAGGCAGTGCCTCCAGGATGGGTTACAGCAGCTTAGGATAAGCAGCGTGAGCAAGCGTGTGTAACCAGTGCCTGGTTTGCCAGTGCTGGGCTGCAGGTGAGAAGGTGACAAACACCAGGATGTGTGAAGAAACAGTAGAAGAAGAGGAATTATTGTGTCTGTATTTAGAAACTTAGGCAGTACTGGAGCCATCTGTCCTCAACGTGTGCAGCTCACAGATAGCCCGAGCTGCTTTTTCAGTAACACAAATCATAAAAATAAGCCTAGAACTGGGTTTTACCATCCCCATCGTACTAAAGTTGAAAAATCTGGAAAAACTTTAGAGCTACAGGAATAATTCTGGTGTGGAGAAACTGCCTTACGAGGACAAACTTTAAGGAGCTCAGTCTGTGCTCTCAGAAGAAGAAACTTGATCCTGGTATGAATGTTTTACCAACTTCTCATTAGCAGGGGAGGGCTTATTTTATTCAGCAAAGAGAACAAAAATGCAGTGTCTGGGTGCAAAAGCCAAGAAGTGCAAACTAGCTGTGAGGTGGATGTTTTATGAATCAGCGTAATTAATCTTGAAACAACGCATCCGGCAAAGGCCTGACTGAACCTGAGGCTGAGCATCTCCCCAGAGACCTGCTCGGTTGCTGCGAGTGGCGTGGGCTCGGTCTGGCTCACCGGGCGTGCGGGGAGGGGAGGGTGAGCGGAGAGGTCCCTCCGACCTGCCCGGCGTGAGCGTCGGGGTCCGGGTCTTCGCCTCGAACCGCGTGCGGTCCTGCACCCCCCGCAGAGAACAGCCGGGATGCGTTCTGCCTCCGCGCGCCCCGGAGATGCCTGGCGTGCCCGGCTCGGGAAGGAGGACTCCCGCAGGACTCCCGCAATCGCTACGCGGGTGTTCGTGCCCCCCCGCGTTGCGTAACCCGGCGGCGGGGGGGAGCGGGTCCGGGGGCGGCCCGGTCCTAGCGGAGCCCGCAGCCCGGGCGCCCGGCGGTGCCGCGGTGCGGG
>Ga0065711_1002235_pt1 | contig 35336 bp, 26 predicted proteins | sample Hoacrofraction12_FD_59098 | JGI IMG/M metagenome (GOLD analysis project Ga0065711, IMG submission 59098) | Hoatzin crop microbial communities from Cojedes, Venezuela - Epithelial fraction 12 v2 (version 2) | ecosystem: Host-associated > Birds > Digestive system > Esophagus > Crop | place... | reverse complement strand
AGAGAAGAGAAGAGAAGAGAAGAGAGGAGAAGAGAAGAGAAGAGAAGAGAAGAGAAGAGAAGAGAAGAGAAGAGAAGAGAAGAGAAGAGAAGAGAAGAGAAGAGGAGAAGAGCTTTGTCTTCTTTTGTTTGACACAAATTTGTCTGACACAAATTGGCTTAGAAGGATGACAGTTTTTCCTGTGTGTCCTGGTTTTGACTGGGACAGAGTTAATTTTCCTCTCAGTAGCTGCTGTGTTTTGGAGTTAGTATGAGAATTGTGTTGATAGCACTGATGTTTTCAGTTGTTACTATGAAATCAAGGACTTTTTCCAGTTTCTCATTTTCAGCTAACGAGGAGGCGTGCAGGAGCTGGGAGGGAGCACAGCCAGGCAGCTAGCCCAAGCTGGCCAATGGAAATATTCCATACGATAGATGTCATGCTCAGTTTATGCATGGGGTTTGGTCAGGGGGCAGGAATTGGCTCTTCTGTTTTCTGTGGGTTCGAATCCTCTCTTGTCTGGGAGTTCAAACTTTACTGGGAGTACGGTCTTTTTTTGGGAATTTTGCAAAATCCATGATTTCTGGGTTCTATAATCACAGCTTGGGGACTGGCTGTGAATCTGTCATCAGGGGGTCAGAAAAATTGTATTGTATATAGTTTGTTTTGCATATTCATTATTATGGTCAGTGCTATCTATCATTATTATTAGCAGTGTTAGTAGTAGTATTAATGTTTCCTTTGTTGTCCTATTAAACTTTCTTTATCTCAACTCATGACTTTTCCCTTTTGTCCATTTCTCTTCCCCATCCCGCTGCAGGAGAAGGGGAGGGATGCGCGAGTGGCCATCTGGTGCCGAGTTGCTGGCTGCTGGGTTAAACAGTGACACTGTGATCTGATAACTTCAATCTGATACACATAATCATTTGTCAGCCTGATTCTGTACATACTGAAATCAAATGCAAATCTCTGTCTTGGTGGTGTTTGATCAGATTCATGCACAGGAAGAAAGAAAACAGAGCACCAAGTTTTCTTTCAGGAGGTCTGATTTCTATTCCTCAATTGGAAATGTCTATGCCGTGGCAATTATTTAATCTTACATGCTTCTATTTCTTCATCATTAAAACAACAACATCAATAATATCAGGGATAATATTGCTCTGCTGATGTAAAAGCAAGTTATTTCAAAACCTCTTTTCAGATTCTGCATTTCTTAAGTAATTATGAACTGNCATTTCATATTTCAAATCAGTTCTTTCATGGGAGATTAAAATGGATGAAGTCAGCATAGTTCCTGCAGTTTTTTCAGGCTAGTGCAGATGAGGTCTAGCATCTGATAACTGGTAATTTCTGACTTTGTAACAGAGCATCAGCCATACTCCTGCTTATCATTAAGAACAAAATTTGGGGCTAATTTAGTTGGGCATAGCTCTACTGAAACCACATGCATGGTATTTATATCTGGCCTTGAAGGTGTTTTCTCACTTAATTTCTTGCAACAATCATTTGACTGTTTTTTGAAATCCATCCTTTTTAGGAAGGGTTTGTTTCCTTGGGTTCCTCCAGGGAATGGCATGAAGATGCTGCAGCTGTCAGTCAACTTGCCACTCTTCAGTAGGAAAGTCTGACCTTTGGCTGGTAAGGAGTGGGCTTTACCTTCACTTTGTTCTGCATGTGTGTGATGTCTCCACAGGACATAAGTGGGCATTCCTGAATGGTGTGAAGGTTACAGAGTGTTTAGCAACCAATTTAATTTCATTTTCACTTGAATTTGCTGATCTCAGCCTCTCAACAAGTCCTAACCTCGAATCACAGGGTGTTAGAGTCACCCTGGGAGGTCCCCATTCCAGCTGGTCTTCCCCACGTGAAGATGCTGCTGTGTAGCAAATGGCATAGATGGAGACATCTTATCCAAATGCAGCACACTGAGGTTAGCCTGCATAGCCGGTCAATGAACATTTGGTAGGACCCTAAGCTGTGGGGTGCACTGTGTCCTGGAGGTACCACCTGGATTGCCCAGACACAGCACCAGAGGGGTTCCTTCGGGGAAGGAGTCAACAGGACACACAGGCAGCACAGAGTCATATCCCCAGAGGACACAGTCCACCAGAAATTTCCTTACATAATTGTTAATACATATAAAATATATAAAAAAAGAGGAGTCATGCAAGGCTTAGAGCATATTAACTTTAAGTTTCCATCAGGGTAAAGGGTTTTGCAATTTCCACTGTAATGGGAACCTACGGAGATTCAGAATGTATTGACTTGCTAATAAAGTGGAAAATACATAAAACATGGAGTAGCTTTCTCTTGCCTTGGTTAAAATGACCTTTCCTTTCAGTGATAAAACTATGTATGTTTTATGGCATGATATCAAGATATAAAACTGAAAAAAATTCTGATAAAGTCTTTCAGATCAGTTCAGGCATCTGCTTTTCCCTCAGCCAGGGCCTAATTTTATCGCACACAGGTGTGTATATGTGTGCACATGCGTGTGTGAATACACATATACATCTGTACCTTTACCAGCCAAAGGGGTCTTGTTCTCGCTTAGCTTTTCTTTAATGCCCTGGCACATGGTGGATGCGTTTTACATCAAAGATGTTACTAAAGAGGTTTTTTTTCTGTTTGACTGATGGAGTTAATTTTCTTCAATACAGATCTGTTCTCTGATGGCCTGAATTACCGATGTACTTAGATTTGTTTATAGCTGATAAACAGTAAGCTGGCATGTAATAAGATGTTTTGTTGTTTTTATCTTTGTGATGGGTATCTTCATTGGGCACTGCAGAAAGTTCTACTTTGATTTTTGTGGTTTTGTTTATTGCTTAAAGTACACATTATGTCTTGAACAGGATAATTGCAATTGAAAACTTTCCTATGCTCAAATGTCATGTCTTCCCTGCTTAGAATTCTCTTTTTCTTTCTGTGGGATGCTGTGATTTGTTATGATGCTTCAGTTTTTCCTCTTTCGGAAAGTTTTAATGTATGTATGTGCATGTGCATATATATATATACCCACACTATAAGGTTAAAAAAAAAATTTATAAATTTATCAGCTCATGGGAGAGAATATCGAAGCACTTCATTTGGAGACAATTTTATTGGCACAGCTTCTCTCGTAGTTTCTTTCTATTCTGCTTGTTTTGTTAATACATGAAACTAGGTCTCTGCAGAAATTTACAAGCCACTGCTATTCCTTCTCCATAAACTTAATTGCTATCCCCGTTTGTTCTCTTAGGGTAATTCTGAAGTCATCCATAACAGTCATTTGATTATGTCTCTGTTTTGGGATTAATGTTATGTGTCAATGACCCTGGTAAATATTATCAAAAGCCCTTCTAGCCCTGTACCCTGGCACTCTGGCAGTGCCTTGTAACAGGCCCTTGCGCTCTTCCCAAGGACGCAGGAAGTGTGCAGTGATGCTTGCCGGGAGATTATCGTTCTGCTTGAAGCGCTCTGCAGCAGAGGTCTTCTGAACTGGAGATACTTTCTGAAACTTTGCTTTCTGCCAGCCTTGCTGGACTCCTTATCCATAAACTTGGCAAGAGTTTAAACTCTGGCTTTCCACAATATACCTCACGCATAAATTTGTTGGATTAATTATGCACAGAACACATTTGTGTCCCTTAAACCTTTTAGTCTCCCTCATATCTTTTTAACTGATAGTTTAATTTGATTCCTTCTATTTGTTGCATTATAAGAGTCAGTGGTTAATCTGCTCCTTAGTCCATTATCTTTCTCAAAGAAGCAGGAACTTTGGAATTCTTGTGATTGCCACAAATATTTCCATGTTGAATATTTTTAATTTACCATTACAAATTCTAGTTGTTATATTGTCTTCTAAATTGTAAGACCCATCTGCTCTTTTCCTCTAGCATATTAACATTAGTAAGCAAGATTCTGAAAGATGTACAAGATCAGTAGATCTAGCAGCTTTTCTGCTTTCATATTATGTCCTCAGATCAGCGTAAGCCCATCATCTCTAACAAAAATGCAGAAGTACAGCTGCAAAAATGCAGCTGCCTGAGATTGTGTTATCTGGTCTCTGCCAAAGACATGCAACATGGGACAGAATCTCCCCACTGTAGCGGTCATCATTCTGCTAGACATAAAAGCCAAGAAAAGTAGTAAAAAGTAAATATAATGTTTTCCAGGAGACATTGGTGGCTCTTACAGAAAGAAAAAATACCTTTGAATTCATCAAAGCTGCATAAACTCTCGTGTTTGCTATAGCCAGCTGAAAGGACAGTCTTCCAGATACTCTATAAAATACTGCTTTCATTGGCAGACTTTTAACAAAACAATCACAGTTTCTTAATGCAGATGTGTCTCATTATTATTCGCGATCAAATTTGTGTATTTATTTGTTTCAGCCTCAGCATGTCAGATTACACAGACTCTTGCTTTGCTCTCCAGGAGTAGCCAGCTGAACGCAGCGGGGTGACTGATGACCGCATGTCCTCACAGCCACAGTGCTGGCTACGTTACACGTTCGTGACACTTGCCATTCCATCTTGGGGTGGCTCTCCTCCTCCTCCTTCTCTTCCTCCTTCTCCTCCTCCCTTCCCTGCCAGCGCAGAGCTCCCCTCTCCTTGCTGGGCTCCTGACACTGCTGAGCTCTCCTCCCAGCATCAGGAGCCCAAAAGTCAAAATCTGTCCTGCTCCCAACAGACATATGGGGAAAAGACCCTTCTTCTCTTTGTGGCCTGTCTGTTGGGATGGGGATTCCTTCAGGTTTCCTCTTTAATTGCCAGACGCTGAGGCTGGAGCTGAGGGGGAGGGATAAATGCAGCAGCATGTGAATCCCAGGGGCTGCCAGGGCCACCACCCTGATGTGCCTCTGTATGTCCCTCCTGATTGCCACCATGTCCACATGGGACAGAGAGGAAGGAGTGTCTCCTTCTCCTGACTGGAGAGCAGCGTGGTGGCAGGGAGGTGGCAGTGCGAAAGCTTGTCCCTGCTGTGCAGTGCTACAGCTGGCCAAGTTGAAAGATGGCTGGGAAAAGTCCTTAAATGGAAATCTCTGATATAGAACTCATTTTTCCTTCCAGAAATCTGGCCGAAATAAACTCTCTATTGTAGTGGATGTTTGAGCTGTGGTGAGCCCAGACACCATAGTCACTTCTCCCTGTTTCAGGTCTGTCTTCTAACCGTGGCAGGGATGCAGTACGCTGGCATTTGCTGTAGAGGGACCTGCTGGAAGGTCGCGGGGTGTCAGGTATAGCCCCAAGCCACCATGCACTGCTTCTGCCCTCCCCTCGTTTGCGGACCTGTGAAGACGAGTCCTGTCTTTCAAACCCTGGAAACAGAGATGCTGTGCAGGTGGTACCACTTGTGCGGAAGTGATTGCAGCCAAAACAGCCTCCTCTCCAGAGGCCCTCGGCTGTGGAGAAAGGGCAACAGTGACTCATCGCCTATTAGCAAACGTAGTGGGCTTGGCAAAAACAAGGATCCCATTAAGCAAAGATGTTGTTCTGTTTTGGAGTTTCATCTGTAAGCTGTGGGGTTGCTTTTTTCTATAATTTTTAAAACCTTTCCTGTTTTTTCCCTGTTGGCGGGTGCCGCAGTGAGGCCTGGGGAGAGCCAGGCGGTCTGCAACTCTTTCTGTGCCCAAAAGCACAAAGACCTGGAGGCGGACGGGCAGCTGAGATCTGCTGCCTGTAGCGAGCACACGGGAATGATGCTGCGGCTGTTTCAAAATGACTAATGGTTGGTGGCTTCTGGGTTTTGCATGGCTTCGTTTTGGTATCTCCGAGGGAAAAATAAATGTAGCCAGAGAATAAATCAAGAGGCTGTGCAAGTCACTCTGTGCTAAGCGAAAGGGGAGTTCATGCTCTCACCTGGAGGAACATCTGCTTTCCAAGAGCAGGCAGGGGACAGGACATGGCTGAGCTCCTCAGCCTTCTCGTCTGCGACAGCAGCTAAAACCCACAGCAGGGAGAGGGCAGATGATGGAGGCTTTGTTCAGCATCCCTATTGCCCATGAACTTGTACAGCTGAGGAACTCTGAGCTCTCCCTGTCTGCCTATGTATGTCCCTATTTACCATCCCAGTCTAGTCTGAATACCAGGAGAAGGCCAGGGGAACATGAAGTCCAGCCTGACAGTTCGATGAGTTACCAATACTATCCTCTCCATAATGACAACTGAAATTGTGTCAAGGGTGTCTGTTCCCTGCTGCTTGCTGCTTGCCCCTTGCTGTGGCCAGTCTGTGTAGGATAAAGCAGCTCCAGCATATCAGGGAGTTTTAACGCCCATGATCTTCCTTCATTCTTCTGATTTACTGCAGGCTAAAGCTTATAAACCTTTGACTCCTGTTTACAAATAGACAGCCTGGATAACATTAGCAAACATAAACAGTACTCTCCCTGAAAATTCTATTTTAAACACAGATTTGTAAAGACCAATTTTATCTCCACCATCTGTAACTAGTTAAAATTCCAATTGTTTTTCTTAAAGAGGATTTTAACAATGGATAGTAAGCATGAGGTAGATTTAAAATAATTTAAATTGTAAGTTTTTATTAAGAGTTTAGAAGAAATCTTTTAGAGACCTGGGTTATCTGCAGCCTCCAAATGGTGCTGAAAAAATGATGGTGCTCTCAGTTGTCATAGATTATTTTTTTCTTTTAATCTGTATGGTATGATTTTCTAACATTTATGCACAAACTTGCATTGGTTTATCTTAATTTAATTTAGTTAAAGAAATGCCAGATCCTCAGTGGATGCCTTAATGGATCTACAATCAATCAATTCCTTTTTATTTGGCCTAAGATGGAAGAAGCAGCTATATAAACTAAGGATATAGTCAGGCTTTTGCTGCAGAAATGTGTGTTCCAATTTAAAATGTAACTATCCCTCTGCAGTTTGTTACTGCTCTTCTGCTGGGGCTTGCTTTCTGTGTAGATCAGCCGCTTCCACGGGCTGTTGAAGCCATCTGACACCGCATTAAATTGTATGGGGACCATTCACATGCTTTGCTATCTGGTACCGTTCTGTAGGGGAATGTAAGAGCCAGGCGTGTAGGAGAGGGAAGGGTTCCGTGGTAGCAAATGGCTGACCAGGGCATAGTGCAGTGTAAACCACTCCTACATGTGGTGGACCCACTGAAATTGGCTGTTTCAGTTGAGACACTGGGCTTTGCATGGCCACAAACAGACGTTCCTCCCACTGCCCTTTCTGTGGCTGTGGCCACCTTGGACAGGAGATCTCGGCAGGTGTCAACTTCGTAAAACACCTCATCACGATTAACCCAGCTTATCTGTCAAAAGTTTAAGATGTTAGCATGGCTGATACAGCCTCTTTTCCTGCTGGCCACTTTGCAACTGGGGCAGGTGAAAACAATTTTTATCCAGCACCGTTGTTTGCAAGGTGAATGGGAGCCAAAGCGCTAAAAGTGTCCAGATGGGTGCTTGTGCTGGTCTGATTAAATCAGCTTTGAAATGTATCTTTAGGCTGTGGACAGATGTTCATTTTGTAGAGAGCTGTGCCAGATGAGGATTACAAGCCACACTGCTGGAGGTTATTGCCCCCACAGCTCTGCTGGCAGAGCTGTCCTGGATCTGCTTTGGCTCAAGCAGGGTGCAGACGAGCATCTCAGGTGGTGACGGCTGGAGAGGTCAGCGCCTTGGCACAGCACCAGCTCTGCTGGGTGCTCCAAAGTGTGTCTCCTGGCCTCTTTCAGTCAAAATGAACTAGGCTGGCCTGTACAGTGGGAATTAGAGAGCTCTTGTTTGCTCTGGTTCGTTGTGTCTGACGAGGAGTGGAGAGCCCTTAACTGGCCAGGGGACAGCGGAAGCATAGGGGACAAGCCTGGGTTGGCACACCTGGATCTGGAGGAGGCCATCTGTCTGCAGTCCTCCTTCGCCGGGGTGGGAGCAGAAACCTGTCCTACTGCTGAAGCTGTGAGGGGTGACCTGTGGGCTAGGAGTTTTGGAGAGTGGCAGGGACTCAACTGCTTTGGGCTGCTCACTTACCAAGGTCTTGGCGTTGGCTTGAGCTAGGGATGCGGGGGTGGGCAGAGGATTGTCAAAGTCAATCCAATCCAAACAAGGAAGCTTCTCTCATCAAGCTGTTCTGTTTTTACCAAATGTGTTAATGTGTGTACAGACAAAGTGTGACACAATGTTGACCAAGTCTGGTGAGCTGCTAGCTTCACTTGGCCAAAACTATCTTAGCAGACGATATTAAACTTTCAATGTAGTGCTAAGGTCAACTGTGACAAATTAACATGCTTTTCATGTCTTAAACCCTATCTGCATTAAGAACTATCATATTCATTCTCATGACAATTCTCAGTTAAAATGTATTAGCTTAAAAGCACCTTAAATGCCTTCAAATATAGCCGTGTGGCCATGACCTTAGGTGTTGAGCCAACCTATTTTCAAGCACGCTAAATTTATGATTTCTCCTGGTTTTTCAACAGTTGCTTATAATTAAAGAAGGGAAGTAATACTGTTTCCACTGAAAAGTAGGAAAAATGTCACTGTAGCTGATGGTGCTGTCTGGCTTTCCTTAACTCTCCAAGCAAGTTTTTAATTAAGCCTACATAATGCAGTCCTTCCTTACTGCCCTTGCTAGGGGAGTATTCCTTTTGATTGCACATTTAGAGATCATGGTTATGTGCAGAAAGAAGTCCCTATCTGCATTTTTCTGGAAGTAAACCAAAAAGTGTCTGAAAACACCCCCTTGTCAAAGCCCCATGCCCAGGGTCCTGCATTGCTTGTCCTCTGGGCAGGGACCAGGGTTCAGCCCAGCAGAGCAGCCAGCTCTGCTCTTGCTTTGCCAGTACATCACGTCGCTGGGCAGAGCCTGTCATGGCTGTGCACAGCGTGAAGGTGCACCAGGAAGAAATCATTAATTCATGGATCTGTCTGCAGAAAACAGAGGTTTCTGTGCCTGTTTATTTCTCATGAGTAAGAAGGAAATCTGAGGAAGGGTGGTCATCCTTGTTCTCCAGGGCATCCAGTCATGTCCATCTCCTTGGGAAACAAATGACTAATCATCTGTGTATATAGCCTACTGTTATTTATCAGCCTACTATTATTTATTGGTTGTTACATCTATCCCCACAGTTTCCTTCACACTCTCCAAGCGGTGGAGAAACCATATTCCCTGTTCCACGGAAACACAGCATTTATGTAAGTGGAGAGTGCTCCTGAGAGTATCTGTTTACTTAACTCTGTTTTCAGGCCACTGCTTACAGCACCTTTCCATAGTTTTAGCAACACAGCTCGCAGCCGTCCAAGCAAAAGACTGACAACAGTAAAAGAAAAGCAGCAAAAGAAAGGGAGGCACAAACAGCCCTAATCGGGACAGGGTCGCCAAAGCAGGAGCTGGATTTGCTGCGGCACCTTTGCTGGATGGCACACTGGGTTTGGGATTTCATTCTCTATGACCACTAGATGGCATAAAAAATGCCGTTGTAGGCATCCGCTTGTTCCTGAAAATGCTGCAGTTACAGGGGATTCTTAGGTCGCTTTTAATCAAAGGCATATTTTAATGTTTCTCTTAGATGCAAAAATCTATCGGTAGGAGTCATCCTGTTGAGTGGAAATTAACCTTAGCAGCAAAATTCAGCTTCAGATAGCAAGGACTGCTGAAGTCAGTTCCATCCTCAGGTGGAAGATAGCATAGCAGAAGATGAGGGGAATGGAGGTTGCTCTGCTAATGGCATTACAGGACCAGGCAGTAAGAAAAATCATCAGTTCTCATCTTGGTCCTGATAACAATTCTCTTTGTAGCTTTGGGCAAAGCGCACAATCACCTTCATTTCTCTGTTTCCGTATGGAGGGCAAAGATTTCCTGCCTTGCAGTGGTGATGGAAGGGTTAATTAATACGCATAAAGCACAAAAGGAGAGAAGAAAAATACTGATGACTCCTGAAAGCTACATGTAAGGAAGAGCCCTCCTGGTGTATCCATCCTGCACCACCCAGCCGTTGCTGTGCCACTGTGATGGTTATAATAAGATGATGGAGTGTGGATAAATTTAAAACATACAGAAAGAAATGTTGCTGAATGCTACTGTAAGAAAGTAAAACCAATGAAACAAATGGACTAACAGTTTTTTGTTCTGTTTGCAGTATAATTCATTGTGGAAATTTCATGGCAAGTGACAACAGCCTGCCTGCTGCTCTCCAAACCCCCTCTGAGTTAAAGACCCAGCTTGATGGATGGTGGCTCGCGTGGCCTGACCCCCCACCCGCAGTCTGGCCTCCCTCCAGCTGAGGGCAACTTTCAGTTCAAATCTGAAGCATTGGGGCAGCTTCTGGTTTGGTTGCTTATTCGTAATTAAAACTGCTAGTTACTTGGAGTGCTTTGCAGCTGCTGTGAAAGGTAACAGGTCTTGTACATCCTCAGGACCAAGATCTTTGGTGATTTTACCCCTGAAATATGCAATCTGAATATAATGGCTTCTGATATTGCCAGACCATAAACTAAGACATTTCTGAACGCTGTTAGGAGCTAAGTGAAAAGGATAGGGAATTCATTGTAAATTATTAGAGGGAAGGTCTTGCCACAGCAATTGGTATGACTGCTGTGGTCATGTGAAGACATATTTCTTTTTACTCTTATCTTTATTGAGTGTAGTGGACATGAATACCCTAAGGAGAGCCAGAGGATTTTACAGGGTATACCGGGAACTTCTTTTCATCATTTAGAAAGAAAGCGGTTAAAGGTTCGGGTAAGGACACTACTGAAAAACAATTTGGCATAATGTCTCTGGGAAAACAATATCGCAACAATGAACTATGATATTTAAGCATGCTTTATACACTGATTTCACTGCCTGTGAAAAGAGACTGACTGTATGTCTTCCCGTAACGACAGAGGGTATTTATGGTATAAACGCATTTTTTGGTTTATTTGAAACAGAGTTTTATCAGCTGTCCTTTGCTAAATGGGGAATCAGACTGTGAATGAGAGACACATGAAAACTGTCAGACCGAAACACACCCAACAAAACAAATGATTACTGATTGGCCTTGGAGAAATCTGAGACAAGCAATTTTAATAACAAAAATAAGACACTGAAGTGCTGGAACTGCAGTGCCAAACTGATTTCCAACTACTCACAAGAGTATCGGCTTTGTTTTTCCAGTGATAAATTTAGTTTTTCCACTTGTCCCCACTGCTCATTTTAGTGATGATTTTGGAGACTTTTCAATTTCCATTAAACATTTTAAACAACAAACAAAGTTATATTGGCAGCCTGTGGGAGAGCTAACGTGGTAGATAGAAGATGTGTAGAAAACAGTTTATACAAAGGTTGAGCTCAGGTTCAACACTGAGCCCCCGCTGCTCTCCCCAAAGCCGTGCCACAGCCAGGAGACAGCAAGCACTGCGCAGCCTCCGGAGCATCCAGAAGTGCTTCACACGGACCAGAAATCCAACGAGATATTTTATCGGCTTTCTCCTTGTTCTGCTACTGCGGTGGTGCCCCTGTGCCTGGGCCTCATCGGCTGCGATGCATTACCCTCCGTAGAGGAGAGGCCGTCTGGCAGCGCCGGTCGCCCACAGCGACGTGCCTGCTGTGTGTGCGCAGGACGAGCACATGCTGTAAAACCTGCAAACCCGAGCAAGGCCAGCCCTGCTGTCTTAGTACACCAGGTGGGTGGCGAGAAGGCCCTTGGGTCTTCTGCAGGAGCCTGCTGTGACAGAGGAGATGGGTTGGGAGGAAGGCAACGCGCAAGAACAGGCTGCTGTGTGCGGAGAGGTATCGCACGGTCCCCGCAGGAGCGGGAGGTGAGCCAGGCTGATGCAGGTGCGCTGCGGTTTAGGTATCCCTAGCGCTGAAGACGAGAAAAATCTCTTGGGTTCCAGCTTTGGATAGCTAGCGTCCTGATTGTGATCCTTTATGACCCATGACTTGTCCTCCCTCATTGTCAGGGCTTGCCCAAGTTCCTTAGATAAGTACAGTGCTCTCCTCCTGGCCAGAGACTGTGTGAGCCAGAGTTACCCAGCATGGCAACCTGCAGAAAGTGTTTTATGACCCTGAACATGCCCAGCAACAGTAGTAACTCTTAGTCCTTAGCATCATTTTGTTCCAAATAATTAGGCTTCTGATACTGTTTTTTTCTAGATAATGAAATCATGGTGTATTGTTACTCCTCTAAATGGATCAACATGAATCTCAAACTGCAATAAAGCAAATTAGAGATTATTTTAGTTTCCAGAAAAAATGATCAAGCTGAGATTGAAAGTTGGAGAATTAAATGAAATGGAAGAAAAACACCATAAAGAAGTACAAGTATTTGACAAATAGCTAACAGACTTAGGAGATTCCCTTATTCTTACTGCTCAGGGAATTTACTTATTTTCCCCGTGTACAACATGCACAATACCTTATTTAGTCATATTTCAAGAAGCTTTTTTAGCATCTGGCATGGGGTGTAATTGTTGCAATGCTCTGGCGACATGCTATGCTGTAAAGCTAACACATTAGCATGCCACAGAGATGAAAATAAATGGACAAGGCTCAAAAAATTTTCAGTGTGAGGTGCAGCTCCTGTTACCTCCAGCTCCATGGACGACTACTGCTCTAATATCATTCTTCTACTTCCTACTCCTCTGACTGAAAGCGCAGGCGTTTTTTCCCTCTCCTCTTTTTTTTTTTTTTGGTCAAAGGGTTGTCAACTTCAAGTACGTTGCGCATGGTAGAACGCATCGCTATGTGGGAGTAGTGATGTGAATCAAGTCAGGCATGTGCACTGGGGTTTATAGGATTATGCAAGCCACAAGCAGAGAAGCTGGACTGGATCATGTGTGCAGTATTTTCTGAAGCATCTTTAATGGCATGAAAAGAATTGGGCAGAGCCTAATAATAGACCTAGAATATTTTTACATTTCAGTTTGCTACAAAAGTTGCTATGCAACTGATTTTAAGTAAAACAGTTTTCATTAACTGTTGTTAAATGCCACCCTAATCTCAATGCAGAGATCGAATAACTAGTACCAACATTTCTTGTAACGGGCTAGGATTTTGAGGATTTGTAGATGTCCTTTTCATAAAGGAGATAAAATAAATTTTAGTTCATGACAGAATTGTTGGATGTTATGGATTCTTTTTTTTCAAAACTCTACATGAAATATTTCCAAACATAGTAGTGCATTCTGGAGTTAAAAAGACAAGACTAAGAAAATCTAAGCTGACAACAAAATACTATGACAAATAAGATGAGAAGGGCCAAATACTTCATAAAGTTCACTAAAGACTTTGCAATTGCTGTTCATTTTCATGGCCAAGGTGGTCAGCTACTATGGTGAAAACAGCAGAAGGCCAATAGATACAGAGTACAGGTAGGGAAGGAAGAAATGGCATTTTTAAATAATCCTCAATTAATAACATTTTTATTGGACTTTTAATAAAGCATTCAGATAGGTTTTAACACCTTGTGTGTATTGTCCATGTCCACTGGGATGTGATGTAAAATCAGTGGACTAAATTATGTTCTCATTGGCACTGGTGTAAATGCAGGGTAAGTCATTGGACTACATCATGGTTATTTCCAGTTTTCCAATGAGTAACCAAATAGAAATTGGTCCAATGTTCCTCTATGCTCTCTTCCACTCCCTTGTATAGGAAATACTCATAAATAGATCAATGAGAATAGCCTGCTGACTGTGTGTTCTCCACTTGTTAATAGGAGGAAAAACACCACGACCGTGTTTTTTCCCATGTGCCTTCCCAGTAGACCACCTCTCAGTATGCAAATACAGGAATTGCAAAGTACTGCCAGCCTCAGGGATCCTGTGTTCTAAGAAAAATCAATCAAAAAGGCAGCACTGAAAATACAGAGGCAATCCTAGGTGTGAGAGCATGGAGAGAAGGGGGTAAGGGAGAGCTGAGAGGAGCCAGGAGGAGCAGGCAAAAAACCAGATTAATTAAAAACACTTCAGTAGTTGAAGCTGGTGCCAGCAACTTCTGCCAGTGGCAGAAGAAACTTGATGCTGAAATTGGGAGCCACTTGCCACCCAAAGGACCGCCTGGGGACGCGGGAAGTGATGCGGGAGTATCTGGTCATGGTCAGCTGGAAAGTAAGGAGGGTGACAGAGAAGGATGTGAAACGAGCGGAAACTCCCACCGGAGGCTTCTGAGTGTTGAGAACTGGGGTAAACAAAGATTTCAGTGGCAGAAGCAGGAACCAGAGTTGTTCAAAAATACAAAAGCCAAGTCCTATCCTGGCCAATACAAGAAATAAAAGCTCACAGTGGCTGCCCGCCTGGGAAAGTGGTTGTCCAGCTCGCACCTTACTGTGCTTTAGTCTGACACCGCGTACGGAGTGAACTGGCTGGCACAGCTAATCTCCCCTTTTACTCCACCAGTTAAACACGCAGGAGTTTGACATACAGGCTGTTCACTGATCTGATTTCCCAGTAAACCCTCAGCCGCCGTGGGACAGACTCGCCATTGCCCTGCCATGTAAATGGATATGCAGTGGTGCCTAGGAAGAGTACAGCGCATACGACACAAAGGAGTGAAAACATTTTCTCCTCAGTCTTCAAAAAATGATGCCACAGCATGGTCCAGAGGTGAATCAGACCCTACAGAAATAGCATGACCGACATGCAGGCAGACATGGACCTTTGTATCTTCATTACCAAGGACCTGCTCCAACTTCAGTGACAGTCCGGCAATGGCAAAGCAAAGGTGCTGTTAGACCCCAGACCTGGTAGTAGGGCTCTGAATTCCTAAATGATTGAATAAAAAAGCAGAGTATAAACCCCACAGGCAACAGGCCTTGCATGAGGTTTATTTTTACTGTGTGAATTTAAGCGCTGGAATGTCCTGTACCGATTCCAGAAGGGTTAACGCTTTCATGCCTCACAGCCTGGCCAGGCAGGACACCCAGTGCCGTGGGTATGGGCTGTATCCTCATTTTCCTTACTCCTCAGTGACCAAAACAGCCATGCCCTCCCTTCCTTTCTCAGCTCACCATTCCTTTGGGGGCTTCTTGAATTATTGCTTGCATACATCTAACTTCTCCACCCCCTTCCTTGTCTGCTCCTGTTCCAAGAAACCTTCACAAATGCCAGCCAACAGAAGTGTTTGGTCTTGTTTCTCCAGCTGCAGCTTAGCTGGCTTATCTCAGAAAGCGGCACATGAGAGATGCATGGTATAGTTGGTAATATATGGTATGGTGGCTAATGCCAGCCATTGTGCCGTCTTTGTGAGCCTGGCTCCCTGGTTTAAAAGTAATGCCAGGCTGAAGAGGAAGATCCTTCACTACCAGTTGCAGGACATGGCTGGAAACAATACGTAGAGGAAGATGCACAGCCATTTCATAAGGGGAAATGCTGTTGCCTTCTCTCCTCCCAACCCATCACACCACTGCCGCAGGCAAGGGCAGGAGGAGATTGCAGCCAGGCTGGCAGAAGACAAGGTGCTCAAATCCTCTGTGGCTGAGACCCGGTGCTGCCCAGCTCACAGCACTGACTGGGCTCCCCAACCTGCTGCTGGTGCGCCCATGTGAGCCCAGATGGACAATTTCTTCCTTGAACCTTGGCAAATCAACGCTCTTGTGCTCATAGTTTGGTTTTTCAGTTAGGGAAGCATTACCTTGCACTACCTTAATGGAACAGAGACACTGTTTTAGTTGCTCAGAGCAGAGCTAAGCAGTTAACAGAAACGCGAGAAGCCACTCATACTGACAGAAGGCAGCACTGCAGGCAGTTGCCTGCTTATGTTCCTTCTGGAAGAATTCAGAGAAAGTGGGAAATGTCAGTAGAAACAAAGTTGTTTGCTATAAGCTGCTTTTAGCTGATCTTCTGAAAATGTGCTCTTTAACGTAGACCCTAAGGTCCTACTACTGAGCAACCACGGTCACCTCTTCTAATGCAGCTTTTAAAGCTTTTGAGAGATGGTAGGATAGACCATGTTGTGTTTCATCCTGGGTTTTCTTATGTTTCTTTCTGATGGAACAGCTAAGAGACCAGTACTGGAAAACTCCTTAAGTGATATGACTTTTCCAAAGTCTGCTATCACAGCTTTAGTGTTTTTCCAGTCAACGCCACTTTGGCAAATGAGCAGATTAAGACAAGTCCTCGTGCTGTGTAGACTGCCACATTGTGTTTCCATCCCGTATGGGGTTCTTTTCTCCAAAATGTTTCATTTCTCTTTCTAAAATAATTTTTGCATCTCCAGCCTGGGCAGGGACTTTGAATAACTTTATTTGAGGAGAGAAGACAGTTAAAATGGAGAAGAAAACAAGTGTTTGTTCAGAAACCAAGGCACACGCTGAAACAGCTTGCTCAAGATCACAGAGGAGTTTTCCAGCAACGAAAGGCTCGAACCCAGGTGCCCGCTCTGTAGCTTTCCTGTAAAATACTTCTCTTGTGCGGAGAAGCAATAAAGCACCACAACTGTGAACTCATCGTAACCTCAGTTTAATTTTTAAACTGATGTCGGTTAAAGGAAAAAACTCTATGTAAGTATTTTCTTCAACCCCTCACTATCCATGGGCTCCATTTGCCTCTCATATATATAAGCGAGAATTAACATTTCTGTAATTCTAATGAGAGCCCATTACTTAGCGGCATAACCCCATCTCAGCCACCACCACAGATCTATGTCAAGCACAGCAAATTTATTCATTAGATTTATCCTATGTTTATTAACAGCACAGCTCAGAAAAAGAGTCAGTGACAAAAACCATCTGGAATAAACATAATGGAAAACAAACAATGTAATATATTCTGTCGCTCCAGCCTAATTACACTGTTTGGTGCAAATACTATCAATCCAAGTGACAATTTACAAGCCGAACTCTTATTAAAGGGAAAAATGAGCAGTTCAGGGAAGCACAAATCAAAGTAACTAATCCACAGACAACACATTCAGAGATTTAAGAGCCAAGGTACGGCAGTCTTTTATTCCTCCTTGTTTTCAATTTGGGAGACCTACTGTGATGTTGCAGTACATTATACATTATATCTACTTATGCAACATTGGGGAGAAGCGTGTCTTTGGCTGTTGTCTTATTTTTCATCAGCTACAGCCGGTGACTGTTAGTTTTAAATGCTTTTCTTGTCCTGTCATTTAAGCTGGGAGCAAGGTACGCTGTCCCATGCACCAGTTTTCTTTTAAGGCAACTTTCCTATTTTAGGATGAAGTAAAAGCTTGGAATTCAGCAGAAAGATAGAAAAGGTTGGAGTTAGCTAAAAGAAATGTCAGTGGGATCTAAACCAAGTTCTTATTGAGTGAATTGGTTCAGCAAGAGTAAAAGGAAAAAGATCTCTCCCTCCCATACAAGCAATCTGAACAACACATGGCTGCCGTCCATGCTCTGTTTCAGCTTGGAAGCTGGAGCTGGACACATTAGATGCATCTGGTGTCCCCAAGGAAGCCAGAGAAAACGCTGTCAGCAATGAAGAGGAGAAGCCATCTGAAGCAGAAATTAGCTAACCGCCCTGTCTGCATTAGAGCATGAACTTCAAGAACAGAATTAGGCACCTGCAGGAAAGCTGAGCCCTCAAAGACAGAGCAAAGTGATACAGTGCTACAACGTATAGCACACTGGCAGTTTAGGGAAAATACACCCACAGTCTGGAAAATACCACCTCAGGCCAGCAGGGAAAACTTAAGACCTCGTTACAATAAAGGGGCAACAAGCTAGCGTTATGGTGACATCGATATGAACAAATAAACACACAGCCCTGACCACAGAAGTGTGGTCATAACTTCCACAAATGTTAGCAAAATATGATTTATGTAATCCTACACTGAAAAATTCTCTGTTAGTGAGGAGATGCTGGAGGATTTTTTTAACTCTTTCTGTGGGAAAAAAAAAAAAACAGAGTGATGAAGAGCTACCCTGAGTGGAACAAAAATGTCAAAATCATAAAAAAAATTGAGTGGTGGATCATCAAATCATTGAGTGGTGTGGGTTGGAAGGGACCTTAGAGATCATCTAGTTCCAGTCCCCGTGCCATGGGCAGGGACACCTTCCACTAGACCAGGTTGCTCAAAGCCCCATCCAGCCTGGCCTTGAACACTGCCAGGGAGAGGGCATCCACAGCTTCTCTGGGAAACCTGTGCCAGTGCCTCACTACCCTAATAATAAAGATTTTCTTCCTTATACCCAGTCTGAATTACCCTCTTTCAGTTTGAAGCCATTACCTCTTGTCCTATCAGAACAGGCCCTTGTAAAATGTCCCCCTTCAGCTCTCCTGTAGCCCTCTTTCAGGTACTGGAAGGCTGCTATAAGGTCTCCCCACAGCCTTCTCTTCTCCAGGCTGAACAGCCCCAAATCCCTCAGCCTTTCCTCATAGCAGAGGTGCTCCAGCCCTCTGATCATTTTTGTGGCCCTCCTCTGGACTTGTTCCAACATCCATGTCTTTCCTGTGCTAGGGGCTCCAGAGCTGGATGCAGGACTTCAGGTGGGGTCTCACCAGAGCAGAGCAGAGGGGCAGAATCCCCTCCCTCGCCCTGCTGGCCACGCTGCTTTTGATGCAGCCAAGGATATGGTTGGCCTTCTTTCTGGGTTGAGCTTCTCGTCAACCAACACCACAAAGTCTTTCCCCTCAGGGCTGCTCTCAACCCATTCTCCACCCAGCCTGTATATGTGCTTGGGATTGCCCCGACCCATGTGCAGGACCTTGCACTGGAGCCAGGCTCCTTTCACATGGAAATGGCCATGTTGCTCAAAGACTTTCTATCATGGCATTGTCTTGGAAACAACATTTATCTCATGAAAAGGCATTTCATATTTCTCCCTAAACTGGTTTTTTTCTGGAACAAGGTCTAGTGCTCTGTTTCAGGGTCCAGTAGGCCCTGAAATCTAGCTTGTTCTCACCCGTAACGTAGGCTTATTCTCAATCCGAGAGCTGATAATAAGCAAGCTTTTGTCATAGCTCATGTGTATGAAAAACGTCCAAAACTCTGTTTCTGCACCTGCTGTTTTCAGAAAGTGACAACAAGTGTGACATCCCTTTCTCCTTGAAGAGGTGATGTCATAGATGTGGCCACAGTGTGAAGTTTCTTCATTTAACAGGCAAGGTGCAAAGTTAGAGAAAGATACCCCTGAGAATTTTAAAATTTCAGTGATGCATAAAAGCCAAAAATTTTATTGCCAGCTGACTGTGGATCCATCTCTCCAGAGCCTTATTGCGTCATCTGTATTAGCATGCAAATCAAGATGACATAGCTGTTGCTCACCGATTTCAAGTGTGATATTCACAGCGTACATGCACTGTTGGGATGGTCTTTGGCAACACTTTCATCCAAACATCTCTGCACACTGTCTGCCTGAAGCTGTCATTCTCTTCAACCAAGAAGATGAACATGAGGATGACTCTTTCCCTCACGTGCTGAGTCCACACCTATTTTTAAAATCCAGTTTATTGAAGTCAGCTACCAAGCCCCACAGGTACTGTGCTCATTTATGTCTCTTTTCTTGGCCTTAACTACTTTGCTTCAATTAGGAACCTCCAACAGTTGTTATTTTTCTCTTTCTCTGAATCTCACCTGGGCTATAGGAATTTAAAAAATGTTCAGAAGCAGGTGTAGATAAAAGAAGGGTGACTCCCCATCTGTAGATTACAAAAATCTAGGATTATGTGGTGTCTCTCAATAATTATACTAATAAAATACCTTAATTTTCAGTTTGTATGGATTCTTATCCTCTTGTTCTGTCACCGTTGGTGCTCAATCTGACTAGGGAATCTGAACTTTTTCCTTCCTGAACAAGGAATGGCCATGAATACAGAACATTTTCTTGATAGAGCAGAACATAGCCGCCATGTCAACCCAACATGGTCACACACTGTCCAAATTTTCAGTTTTGTAACTGGGAATTATTCTGCCCTTTTGGGATGCTTAGGCACTTGTGTTGTTGCTCTCTTTAACCTTAAAGATTTTTTTGTGATCCTCCAGGATTCTCTAGCCTGGATTTTTTCCTTTGAGGGAGGAGGTTCAGGGGACACATTAATGACACTGTGTAGGTAGGTGGGAGCTTGCTCATGCACTGAGATAGTGATCAGGGTTTACTGGCTGTGCCCTTGCTGTTGCAACAATGTGATGCTGAATCTGGTTTGCCACAAAAACCGCCAAGCAGTCCCAATGGTTTCTTGTGACTCTCTGCACTGTCACCTTTTCCTACATGCTCCACCAAAGGCTTTCTCTGCTGTCAAGGATCTGAACTACTGATAACTGCCAAAGTCAATTTGTGGTGAATGCTGAATTTTTTCTCAGTTTTATCAAAGACCTCGCCAGGACAAGTTAGCTGAGATACTGAGCTGTCTCTGTGAGCTATCTATCAACAGCCCCTTAAGGCAGAAACTACTTGCTAGAGCATCAGATGATAAACCAAAAGGGAGATGAAGTTCAGAGAGAGAATTGTTTTAATTACCACGTAATCTGCTTCACCACAATTTTAGAAAAAGCTGGACGTAGATGCTACATGAATGTAACTGCAGATTTCAGGAAACATCTTAAAAGCCACAGAGGAAACTTTAAAAATGTAACAGAAATAATTCCCTCTGGAATATGAACACAAGCAGATTCTACACACACACACACCCCCCACCCCCGCACCCAACTACATTTAAAATATCAAGTATACTTAGTTACTTCACTGAACTTCAGAAATGGGCAGTCACTGAAAGATAGGTTGCGCTAGCTAACAGCTATCAATAACTGAGGTTGATGATACCTGTTCCAGTAGGTTCATTTCCCTACAGGCAAAAAAGCCATGTTCCCATTGCAGCCCTCCAATGCAGCAGCTTGCTTACAGCAGCTTCCAGACTAGCTTTCTACCTGTAAACTGGGATGCCACTACACTGCTTCCTTGCCTGCCAAGAGCTTTTCCATTATTGGAACCACAGTGATGATAACTGGTCTGGTCTCTCCATAATGGTCACCTCCAGATGTTTTGCTACTTATGGGCCTTTGCATTCGGTTTTGCTGATTGTCTCGTACAACATTTAGGTTGGGAGCTTTCTGGCAGGTTTGGAGGGTTTGTTTCTGCTTCTGACCCTGTGGCAAGACTATAGGAACACAGCAGCATGACAAGGATTAAAAGCTGTTTTCTTTCCCTGTTTACAAAGAACCTGTTCATTTATGGGTGGCCATGGATGGACACGTATTTCCAGAATTCAGGAAAACTGCCTTCAGTTTTCTGTATCTTCACAGTCTTCTAGTGTGATCTCAGTTTAACAGTCATTGAGTCTTGCCTCAGTCCTCAAATCTGTAAACCCAAGAGGTGGTATTGAGAGAAGTAAATACACATATGCTGAGGTGTTGCACCAGACCAGTAGTGGTTTGCAGGGCTCCACAGAGAGAGAGAGAGAGATCTTGAGATAGATACAAGAGAAGTCTGGCACACATCAGAATGTAACTTCTTCATATCATTGCAAGGATTTATTTAGGAGAGCCTTTTTCTAAGTTACATTGCTGTCAGGTAGCAGAGTACTGCCAGCAGTTTTCAAAGTATTTGAACATTTGCAGCCTTTAAACAATTATAAATGTCAGAAAGAAAGACAGCCCATCAATCAGAAGTTTTCACAACTCCTTCTGATTTGTATGTAGATTTCTAGACCTCATATTGTCAAATAATAGATGATAAAATAGAACCCTTCAACAATTTCCTTTTTTTCTTTTCTTTTCTTTTTTTCTTTTTTTTTTTTTTTAAATCCTTTAAACCCTACAGTATTGAATACAGAAGAGATCTTCTCTCTTCAAAGAGTAACAGAAGGAACTGCTCTCTTTGGTCAAACTAGCAGTTCTGTTAGTCCACTGTTGTCTTGTGTAATGACCAGACCCAGAAGACATCTGGATGAGGAAACCACCAAGGAATGCATAGCTAGTCAAGGCAGTAATTAAAGCAGCCGTTAGCCTTGGGCAACAGACTACAAGGGTCAGCAGCCTACATGCTTTGCTTACATGTGGGCTACTTTGCTGGTATCTGCAGAGGTGGGGATTAACTACTGAAGTCCAAACAATGCAGTGTCTGGCCCACCAGCTGTGCTGGGACATGCTGTCCCCATCAGGCCCTTTTTCATCCCAAGCTTTCTCTTCTCCAACAAGGCTGAGCGCCAGCCACAGCACTGTGGAATAAAGAGAGGCTGATTTGAGCACAAAAAGAGGAAAACCTGTATTCTGGGACAACCTGGCATTAGGGATTACTGTATCCTGAAGAAGTCAGAAAGGAAAAGGTTCCCAGAGGGAATGGAGAGAGAGAGAAAAAAAGGGAGGGAAAGAGCATATACTGCATTACCACTGAGCTCTTCTAGCACTCCTCCAGCACCATGAACCCTTCAATAGTCCAGTTCCTTCTCAAAGGTGGAGGCAAAACCACAAAAGCTTGGTTGAAATGAGGCATTTCTTTTCTTTCAAGTCAGGCTGGTGCCTTGTGTAAGCACTCAGTCCATGCAATAACACATCATATGTCATTATAATTAACAAAGCCTTCGACAATCTGTGCAATAATCCATTCTGAAGATCAGCTAATCCAAGTTTAAAGAGTTCACACATCACAGGCTGCCTCAAGAGATTTCTTTAAAAAGCAAACTCTTGAAATCTGAAGGTCAGATGGAGAGGGACAAAAGATCTATAATCTTTAGAGCAGTAAATGAATATCCAATAGCAAAACATTTGGATGAAATGTGTTTATCTGGCTTCTTTTCCTTGAAAGAAAATAAGAGTTATCTTCTTATTTGAGATTTATTCTCTCCGTTTGTGTCCCAAAATTTATTCCTGGTCTAAGATCTTATGTTCTTAGATTCTCCATTCATCAAATTTCATAGCTGTACCTCCTGAAAAAATGAAATTTTAGAATAAGAAAGATCAAAAGATTTTTTTCTTGTTTGTTTCCATAGTCACTGCATTATTTCCTCTGGGAAATTCTGCAAGAGGAAGATTTCATCCTGCTCACAGTATACATTAGAGTGAGAATGTAATTCACAGCCTGGGCAGCTCCTTTGACTCTTTTTTGTTTCTTGTTTGCTTTGACTGAGCTCAGACTAGTGTGTTTTGCAGTTGGTTTGTAACTTGAAGACACAAATTGAGTAATGGGGTGAAAATATCTCACAACAAATAATCCCGAAAAACATGTGGGTTATTGGTGTGCAAGCTAGGAAGTGACATCAAGCATCTAGACATGGACACTTTTCATTTAGTGCATCAGTTCTGCATACTAAGACAGAGTACATTCCTTCCCATAAAGTATACACAACAAAGTATTTAAAGATGTTCATATTTAAAGCCATAACCATCTGCTTATCACAGACATCTGTTGCTTCAAAGCAAAGGACTATATGAAAGGTTCAGAAAGCTTTAGAGCTCAAAAGATGCATTTGCCAAAAGACTAATGGAACACATGAACATACATAAATTCCAAAAATATAACAAACTGCTTTTTTCTCCCTGGAGTGCAGTTACACCAGCTAGGTATGTGAGAGTTGAGTTGCAAAGAAAAAACAGAAGAGTTAGCTCTCAGCCATCTCTGTACTGAAAATTAAACTTTTTGTCATTCTCCAAACACTCTTGAAAAGCAACATCTTCTTCCTCCATCAGCAGAGGAGTCTGACTTGCACACAGATCCCCTGCATCTCTGACTTGATCCTGCCAATGCACCTTGAAAATGTGATTGCTATCACCCTGTAGCTTCTTGCTACAGAGCCTTTCCCCATTCTCGCTCAGGGAGGTGATACCCCAGCTTCACTGGGAGCAGCACGCTGCAGCTCCGCAGCCCTGTGTGTCTATTGCTGTCCTTGCTATTCTGGCACCCAGGTCTGACAGCCTGGCTGAAGTCAAGGAGAGCCTTCCCATTGACTTCAATGAACCATGAGCATCTCCCTTAACAGACAGTGCCCCTTCCCCACCTGCATCTTGCATTGCCATGGAAATGCAAGTCAACAGGAGGGTGGGGAGAGGCAGTAAGCTCTTTGGGGTACATCTGTGTTCCTCTGAGCACCTGATGCAAGAGGCAATTGCGATAGCATATCTGAAATAAATAAGGTTGGTATTGCCCTGTAGGTATGTGCCAGATTTCCACCATGAGGGGTGGAAGCAGACTTTGTACCTTTCGGACATGTGGGTCTGGACCTGCTAAAAGTTATTTGGAACTGGGAAAAAGTGTGAGCAAACTGAAGGTGCAAAGTCAGAGGGATTAGGTGCTTTGGGAAAGGCTGCAAGGAATGCAAGGGCGCTAGAGACTCTCTGGACAGGAGGATACTGGAAACCCTGTGTATGTTAAATCTCTGTCTCAGATTAATAACCCTTGTACCTGGTCTGTGGAGCTAATCAAGCTTCCTGGCACAACAGCCAGTTTCCATCCGTTCATCACCCTATCTGCACATGGGCAGACATCAAAAGGGCTGGGAGGACTTCACAGACAAGAAGAGAGATTTGGCATTTCAACGCCTGTCTGCCAGGCCTATTGATGCCAATATGTACATGAACTGCACAGAGAACAAGGAAATATTTCATGACCTTAAATTACATTGTGAAGCTCAGAGAAAGCTCATCCATGCCCTGCAATAAACTCTAAATCACCATAGAGAAAGTGATTAACTTAAATATAAGCATGAACAGGAAAATACATTTTATAAAGCAATCAAAATATTTCCTCTGTCATCTAATGTTCCTCTTAGTCACATAATCTGTGACCTCTTAAACCTCACTATAAAGCATATAAAATCCCACAAGACCACAAGTTCAACATGGGGGTTACACACCACTTTCGGGTTCACTGACTCTGCTTTATGAACTACCCTTCTGCTCTTTGCACAAATTTTGTGTTTTGCTGCCAGCTTCTCATTGTCCTTGAACTCAGAGTAACAAGAAATTGAAGAAATCAGACAGTTCTCCGTGCTGATCACAAACAGAGAACAGTAATTGTCAGTGATTGGGAAAGCAAGCAGAGCCTGCCCGAGCCACGTACAGATTCTGCTCCTGACACTACTCACAAGCAAAACATTTCTAGAGAGGTAAGTTATTTATTTATTGTGCCAACATAGACACATTATTCAGAGCAACAGCAAGATAACAATGCTACTAGCATTAGGAAATTAATCTCAAGTCTAGATTATCTCAGAGTTTTCATGAGGCAAGAGAATAGATGAAGTTTGCTTCAGCAAAATGAAGCCCTTTACTTACATAGCTTGCAAGAGCTTCCAGCAGCTGGAGTTGCAGTGCATACTGATGTTTGCTGAAAAGCCCCCTAACTTTGGCACTGGAGACGGAACATAACTCATTGGTGCTTCAGATTGAAAAATAATTTCCTTTAAAAATACTCTTACATGTTTTTTTTGTCAGTGGTGCACACTGACAGTAGACTGCGAAGGAGAAAGCCTGTCTGGTGTTGTGAGGAAAGAATTCTCTCTCAGCTGAATCCGAAAAAAAAAGGAGTCCTTGACCTTGACAACTAGAATAAATCTACTATATCTGCTGGCTCTTTTCTGAATGCATACTTGAGCAGTAACATAAGAGGGAGCGATCGGAGCACAGAAACTGTGGCGTGTCGTGCTCTGTACTGGTAGGGTATGGGAGCAATGCTTCTAGCAGAGGCACAGGAAAATGAAAACACAATGCATGTTTTCAGCTTTTATTTTGTTCACATATTTTAAAAATAAAACAAAGACGACCGGCTTCTCTATTTCCGTTCATGACTCCCCGGTGGCAGCACTCTCAGCTCTGTCCCCTCTGCTGAGGTTCCTTACGTTCCAGATGAGGTTTACTGCTGACTTTCTATTTCAAACCTCGATTTCTGAGAATCTCTGTCTCTCAGCCAGGAAATGTAACCCAGGCTGAAGTTTAGCATTTTGGACATCGTAAATGCAATGAACCGCCTGCAAGCAAAAGGACTGTGTTTTGGATATTTTTTCTTCTCCTGCAAGAGATCTGTTTGCTTCTTTTTTTCTCTCTCTCTCTTTCCTTTGGTGTGCTTAAACTTATCAAACTTCGTAAAAACAAGCATAGCTTTTGGAACTAATCCTCAGTAGAACAAATAGTGTGATGAATATGAAAAGCAAGATAATGATGCAGCTTAAAATAGATAAATGTAAGGTTTCAGCAAAAAAAGAAGCTCCCTGCTCCATGGTAAAATTATACTTACAAGAATAAAGACATTATTTTAAAAGTAGTCATTCAATTCCTAGACAATGAGGACAGAGGTTTTATGGAGAGGATGAAAAAAACGAGAGATAAGAAAGGAAGAAAATGTAAGTCCTCATTCAATCCATTTTATTCAGTTGCGAAAGAGGGAAAAAGGGGAAAAAACTTACAGTGTAAAATCAATATTTAAAATATTGTAAATGTGATATTCCTAGCTATATGAAACATAAAGATAAAAAAAAAAGCCCTCAAAACTTTTAACAAGCATTTCTAGTTTGAGGAAAGAATATTTTGTAATGAAGAATGATCAAATGATCTCTTTTGTCTAGTGTGTTATTCCCCTTGTGTGACAACGGACTTGAAAAATCCCCTACATGGTTTATATGTGCGTTATCAAGGTTTTTCTTGAACCACAGACTTGGGGTCAGCTTTTGTTGTTGCTTCTTTTTTTTGCAATTTTATTAAGACACTAAAACACATGTACAACTTCAAAGTTGCTTATGGGTAATTAAAGTGTCTCTCCCAGTTGTAGCTGACTAGTAGCAGTGATGTATTGTGTTGAATGAGAGAAGTCTTAGTTTCAATTTAGTTTCCATTTATATCCACTTCCTTTGTCAAATACTGAAACTCTAAGTCTACAATAAATTATTTTGACACTTTTCAGCCCTTCCTGCTTCAGCCTTTCCCCTTCCCTTTCTCCACTAACGTTTTCAAAATATGAGGCCCAATCAAACCATATATGTATATCTTGAATTTCAATATATTGGCATTGATTTTTGTTTTTTTAAATAAAAATTCATATTTGAAAGCTGTTGCTTTAAAACTAGCATGGGTGCAAATATTGTTCTTCAGATGCCCAAACACCTTTTCTCTGCAGTGGGCTGAAGTTTGATGCCTAGGGCTTGTCTACGTGGGTTGGTGCTGAACTGTCCAGCCACCCAGGGGTGAGCCCGTCATCGCCCGCCCTGCTGGAGCTCTTCCCTCTCCGCTAAGCCATCGGCAAGTGCATATTTTCTCCTTCTCTCCCAGTTCAACTTTTCTATTTTTAGAAAATAGTTGGGATTTATTACTTTTGCTCTTGTTTCACTATGCGGAGGCCTTGTGACCTGGCTTGCAGCAGCAAGGCTTGGCACAAGGGACGACCCACACATGCCCGGGTTACAGACAGCAGCCCCACGCGGGGGGCGCGTCAGGACCCCATCCAGCTTTCCGTCCAGAATTACAAGAGGCTAAACTTCAAAAACTGCTTGGGATCTATTACCTACTTCTTTGCGAAGCGCTTTGAGGCAAGCAGGATATATACCTCACTTCTGAGAACCAGATCTTGCTGGTTTCCCTACAGACATCTGAAGCACACCACTAACTGGAGCGCCAGCTGATTACCCCCTGGTGTGACTCTGTTTCTGCTCCAGGGATCTGGCTTTCCCCCGAGGAAGCGACAAGCCGTTGGGCAGTGCGCTTGCAGCTCCCCATGCATGGTCGGTGTCATTTGTCCCCAGCCCGTTTCAGCCACAAGGCAGCTGTGTGAGCCCTGCAAGCCTTGGGGCACTGCGCGTTACTGCGGCCGCGCACAGTCGTGTCTCACGGATGGAGACAGTGGTAGACTCTGAATATATCATCGGCTTTGCCGAATACTGCGTATGCATTCGCAGACTTTTATACAGGAGTTAAGAAAACAGTTCACGCAGTAAGGGACACAGTTACAATTGTAGTTGTCTATGTGAAAGGGGAAGCTTGGCCAGGACCCCAGAAGCTACAACACAAACAGCAATGTGTGAGACTTGTTGGGTGAAGTCTGTGTCATGATCTACCACACCAAAAACTTTAAAATCTGTTTTGTTTTTTATTTTTTTTTTCTGATAGAAGTGTAGACCCTTATATGTAAAAGAAAGTCTTATGTTTCTCACTTGTCTTTCAAACGCGCCCCAGAAGATTGGTTGCGCTGTGCTGCCCGCGGGCTGGGAGCACTGCTCTGCCGGCGTGACGCTGTACGGTTACCTCTGAGACCCGGAGAAAGTAGGTCCCTCTGTGTGATGTGACACAATCCATTAGACTGCCTTGATCAGACTTTGTTTTCACATTGTCTGATTTTACACACAGCTTTAAAACATTTGGGCATAGCAGGTATATACATCCCAGTAGCTGTTATTTCCAGTGTCAGCTCGCCAGGCTTTTGCAAAGCCCACACTGAGTGAGAGACGCGACATGCGCAGAGTCAATAGGAACCACACGGCTCATTTTCACTGTTGCACGCAAAGGCTGGGGCAGAAGGACTGAAACACTGACTCAGTGGCAGTGTGAGATGACACGGCAGGTAAATGTGAACTAGAGAGCACATTTCCCAATGTGTAAACTTTCATTACCTTGAAATGGTAATCTGGAAATAAACCATACCACTGGTTGGCTCTGTGGAGGTACAGTGCTACCTGAAGGCACTTGCTCTGTTTCTAGGATCAGACACTGCAAATACTTTTGGTGTCAGCATTGACCTGCCCTGAATCAGGTCAGTCCATCACAACTTAGCTGAGTTGTCCCTCATGGAGGCAAGCTGTCTCTGGCAGTGCTACCCTGGGGTGTGCACCATGGTCTCCAGCGCTCCCAGAGGATGCATTTTCGGAGGTGCAGCTTTAGAGTGGAATAACAGGAGTAATTTGGGTTGGAAGAGACCTTTGGAGTTCATCTTACTCATCATCTGCTCAAAGCAGATCTAATCAGTTGTCAGCTATCTCTGCAGTACGTGCTGTGATGACTCTATCATTCAGGGTTTTCTGCTCCATACAGCACATCTGACCTCCATTACCCCCAAGGGCAAGGAGGTGACTCAATGATTATGATCCAGAGGGATTTTGCATCCCTTATCCCTGCTAATTACAAAACATTGGTTATTGCAATATCTGATCACCCAATCGTTTGATTATACTTATTTGGCATGGAAGCCAAAAAATGGTATCTCACTTCCCAGATGTAGGGCACAAGGATGACATTATTTGTCAGATATCGCATAGTTTGTGCAGAGTAAGAAACTGAGTGGTCGTCTCTCAGGGCCAGTGTCCTACCTGCTGTCACCTCTCTGTGCATTCCTGTTATTAGTTAGCTATTAGCTATTAAGAGCCACCCTACTATTACAGATACTTTTTTGAGTCAAGGGACAAAGTAAGATAGCACTTTAAGGTGCCAGCTATGGAATGGGTTCCAGTGTTGAAGCTGGAAGTGGGGGAAAATTAAAAAGTGCTAACGCTGCTGCTGTACATGTGGAGGGCAGCTGCACCAAGGATCATCAAATGAATGATTCTCCTTAAAACACAGCCCTTCTCACAATCTGGAATGGGACACAAATTAGTAAAAGCTGTTTTTGGAAACCAGGAAAGGTCCCCATGATCTCCACTGCTGTCAGTGAGAATTCTTATTATAATGATCGAAAACTATATGAAGGTGAGTATTGCTGCAACTTGTTTAAATTGGAGGCCTGCAAAAATATACTGAAGACATCTGGAATCAATTTTTGTTTTGAAATTCACCTTGTACATAAGATGGGCCTGGGAAGAATTTACAGACAAGATAGTCTTGTCTTGAAAACAAGAATGAAAATGCGAGTGTTTAAATATGTGCCTTTTATGCATGGCCCTCACATTTTGATCTCACATTTAGCTTTTGGTGAGTAATACTGTTTTATACATGGTCCCACCAATATATATATAAATGGCACGTAGCTAGGAAAGAATATATTACTTCTGGTGAAAACAAAAAGAATATAGCATGGGTCACAGATCTATGCTAGACTTGTTCTGCTTCCTGGAGTGACCCATTTAAGCGTCTTTGCAACGCATACATGGATGTCCCATACTGCCAACCCTCATCTTGCACACTGCGCTGCATACCTGCTCAGACTTGCCAAGCCAGCAAAAGCTGGACCACAGCAATATCTCACTTAAGGTGAGATGCTAACAGCAATTGTTCATCTGGTCCCAGATAGAATATGAGCTACTGAATGATGGGCAAGAACTCAGGAGCTGCAAATTTCTGTTGACGCTTCAAATTGCACATTCAAAAGGAAGAACTCTAACTTTTTAATGTGTAATTTATTTTAATGTGTCCTTTAAACATAAAAAGCAAATCTTTTTAAACCAGTAATCTGTCATATCTTATGCATATAATTTCTCAGTCTTGAAATCTGAATGACCAGATCTTGAGCTGATACAAATCAGTACATCTGCATTGGTTGCAAGGGCAGCATAATTAATTTATACCACCTGAAGTTCCGGCTCAAAAATGTGCAGAAGCATATGTATTCCCTTTCTGGTCATGTGGGTGCCACTGGAAGATGACTCAGTACCTGACAGCTACCATGGCTTTATATCCACATCAAAGCTTACCCTTAGACCTTTCACCACACCCGATGGTGTCTGAACATTTATTTTTTGAGTGCTTCACTGAGCTATATAATTTAGGAACATCAAAAACACATACCATTAAAAAGCATCAAAAGCAAATCTCAAGCTTAGATACAAATGTCCTGAGTCTGCACTTGAGGAGCTGTGGGATCTTCCATTTGAGGGTCAGAAAGGATTTTTTAACAGACTGCCTTCCCTCTTAGAGGTCAGACAACATAGGTGAAGCCTTTAGATGCTTTAAGGCAAGGACATTCTCTCTTCCATTGTGGGGTATATCCTCAGCCAAAAGCAAAACTCATTTCAACTACTGCTTCTTCATCAGAGGTAGGAAGACAAAATAAGCTCCCTGGGAATTAGAAAACATGCTTTCTATCAGTAGCTTGTGTCATTGTGCTATCAAAAATCTGGTGCTCATCTACTTTCAACATGATGATAAAACATCTATGGTAAAACATTGTTTTTTGACAGTTTAAGAAAATGATCCTTTTTGGGACAGATCAAGTCCCCAGAAGTTACATCTGTAGCCTCTTCTTCTCCACAACCTTGGTGTTGTGGTTTAAAAAACAGTCAGAAACAAAAATCAGTGCCCCAAAATACCATGTTCAAGACATATCTGGCAATTTGAGATAGCTTTCCTCCTTCAAGTTCATCTTTTCATCAGGTCTGGAGTGAGGTTGAGGCTATTTCAGACCAAGATATTGAAAACAGCGAAGAGAAATGGTCTTTTCTTGCAATGAGCTGCAACCAGTTTCCTTCCTGCAAGTACGAGGCTTTCTGGCACAAAGGTATCCCTGACCATCCCTCATGAGCACAGCGTGAGGGAAGGCACCTCTGCAACTAGGTAGAGAAGCAGCCACTTGCAGTCTATGCTGCCATTTGAAGCACAGCCCAGTTTGCAAGAAGTAAAGGGCTGCATCGCTAGTGTGATGGCATATGGTTTCTTCATTTGGAAAAAAGCTTCAGAACTGAAAAGCAGATTGCATCTCTGCAGAGTAAACTGGTGCTGGTGCTCTCATTGCATTTAGCTTCAGGCTGCTTAAGCAATACAGGATTGTCTGGATTGAGGTTTGTTGTTGTTGTTTATTCCAAAAATAGAATTGTTTAAGCTCTGTTCAAGCTCAGTGTTGTTCCAATCGTCTTCAATTTTCTTCTCAAACACCCTGTTTTCCCAGATCTCTTTATGGATACTCTCTATGGGAGGGATGGGAGTGTAGTAGCTGGAGCAGAGCACTGAGGCCTCTGGTTCCTGCTTTTAGTGCTGCTGTTGACTCTAATCCTGCTTTCCTTCTGTTTTTCTTCTGTTCTTCTATTCCCCTTCTCACTCCTTCCTTCAGCCTGACTGATGTTCAGACTTGATGAGAAGTTACTTGCAATCCTGGTACATTGTCTAATCCTACCATTTAATAGAAGTAATGGAGGAGAATGGTTTCTCAGCTGCTCCAGCCCCCAGAGATGCTACTCACAGCAGAAGAGAATGCTGAGGTGAGGAGTGCTAGTCGTTGCAACAGCATCCCACAGCCTTGTCACCATTCCTGTGTAAGATTTGGTTTCCCATGCCCCTAGCAAAAAGCTGCGTGTGAGGCTATTTTACATTTTCTTACAAGCTGCTCAGCTGCTGCAATTAAATCTGAAAGCCGAAACTTCCAAAAGCAGCATGCTATGCCGTGGCTACAGTACATGTACCTGCACGCCTGGGGTTGCAGGGGCTTATTTTTGTGTGTGAGAGCCGAGGGGAGCACCGCCTGCGTTGCTGGGTCCCTTTCTGCAGCAGGGGCACCGGCATATGAGGAGTACGGAGCATTGCAGCATCTGCTAGGAGAAGACACCTAACTGAACCCTATTTTTAAAGGTTTAGTTGAAGAAATAGGTATAGCCATCTATTTCCTATAAAACAGGGCTAGGTTTAGCACAGCAATTTGCAGACTGAGCTCAGATTCTTCCTGTTTTACCTTTTAGGTAATAAACCCATAAACTCCTGGGGTTCAAGTAACTCTGTGCTGATGAGCCCTGCCTCCCCCTGCCCTGGATTCCCGGCTGCGCAGTGACCTGCAGCAGCAGGACCAGCCCCACTGAGCCCTGCTGAGCCCCATCCCATCACCCCCGCAGGCAGGGGTCTGCAGGCTGCCGAGGCCCTGCGCGAGGGCCCCCTCCCACTCTCACACCAGATACTTTCTGGTTTGTGGATGCCCAGGCATTAAGACTGTTCTACTGCTGGTAGGACATGCCTTTTCCCGTCACCTTTCACAGATGCCCAAGGCACGGAGAACTCCATCGGCAGCCCCAAGTTCTGCCTTTCCGCAGAACTGGGCCAGCATTGCTGCCGTGTCTCCAGGAGCTGTTAAGATCTTTTAAAGGCTACTGCACTGCTTTTACTTCAGTGCTGCCTGTACACGGCAGACATGCTGTGGCTGGGTGCCAAGCTGCCTGGAGAAGAGCCTTTTTTAGTGAATAATAACACAAACTGTAAGCAGTAGGAACTGGTGGTCTGAAGTAGGTGTCAGCAGAAGTAGGGCACATATATTGTTTGTAGGCTGGGTGGCTTAATACATGTGCGTGTGCTGAACTACCGACGCTCCGAGGTTAGCTGTGGACTCCAGCGCTGACACAACGTAGGCAAAATCAGTAATTTTCTCAATCTTATCTGGAATGGCTTTGGACTCGGGCCCCTTCCCATCAACGCCTTCCACCATTTCGTTGGGTGGAGTGAACACTGTTTCTGTGAAGCTTTTTGGTGCAGCCCTGCCTCGTCTGGGTGCCGCTCTCCAGCCTTCGCTCTCAGGCAGCCAGGGTGAAGTAACATCCCCAAAAGCAAAAAGAGGTTCCTTTGGCGCCCATGCAATGGAGGGCTGCAATGTCTGTTACGCACAAATAACATTCTGAATGCCTAAATAGATAAATATTAGAGTTGTTGATGAAAAGAAGCAATGCCAGCTGCTTTTGGCCAGCAGAACAGGAACCTATCCCTTTGCTTCATGTTGAAAAATCTTTGGATATTTAGGGCTCGCAAAAATTAGGGGGAGGAAGCACCGGATAATGATATCTGCCACATGTTTACTTCATTCATGGACAAATTAACCTTAATTATACAATTTTTAAATCAGCTTTAAGTGGAAGGGCCCCTCCTCACCCCCCACTGCTGCATATTTGGGGGATTAAGTTGTTTGTTTTTAGTGATAAATTAGAAACATCTGCTTCCGCTGACATGCTGGAAAGGAGGAACTTACAGCAAAGTGGGCAGCCGGGCTGCTCTGATGCTGAGGAGGATTTGGTACCAGGGCACAGTCACCCCAACCTCTGGCCACGGGGTCAAAAAGGATCAGGGCCTTTCCCCTCTCGGCACAGGGGCTCGGCAGGGCAGGGGAGGTACATGGCTGCTGCCAGCCTTCCTCAGGATGGTTCTGGGAGGTTGGAGCAGTGGCGAGCATCTCCAGCAGCGTGTGCTCAGCAGAGCCTTCCTTTTAAGGGTGTCTTGGCAGTTCTTCCGTGCAAGCGAAACTGTTTCTGCTGTGGGATCATGAATTCTTAAGGTCAAGGAATCCAAGTTTCGTGCCAGAGTTGCTGCAGAGGTTGTTCAAGCGTGAGCGGCGATGGCAGAAAGCAGTCTGGCCACCCCTTCTGATGAAGAAAATGGTGGTATTTGAGGGAACAGAGATGTTTTACAATCCTGGTGTACTGCCCCAGCAGTGATACAACTTTGCGATTGCCAAGGTGGGTTGGGCACGCCCAAGAGACATATCCTGTCAAAGCACTTCACATGGGCTTTCACCTCATGCAGGAGATATGAAAAGGACTCTCCTGGCTACAAGTCATTGTCTGCAGGAGTGGAAAGATGGGGCTAAATCCTGCCAGGTGCAGCAATCCAGATACACCCTGGGCATCCACGGAGCTGCACCTGTGATGGACCTGGTCTGTGCATCCCCTTACGCCACCCTGCTGAAGGGAACCACGAGGCTTGGTTTGACTTTGGCGTGGCCTGGATCTCACTGTGGGGTTTTAATATGTGTGCTACTGGGATGCAGAAACAGGTGCTGTACACACAACAGTCAGATATTTTTTTCAGCCTTTGGCAATCAAAACTCTCAGATGGCAGCACTGGTCCGCAAGGACAGAGCACGCCTGCAGAAAGGGAGAAACCGAGATGCTGCGAGGTTTCTGACAGCTCCTGTTCCTGAGATGCCCTGTTTATCTGCCTGGATATTTTCTCCACGTGAGTTTGAGCATTATGTGCGTTTAACCAAGATTTTCCAATAATGTATCAGATCTGTTAGAGCAAGAAACCCCAGGCAAATTCAGTGCATGCTCTCAGACTGGCTGTACGGTACAGGTCCTGTGAGTAGGACACCTGGCAGCGCAGGAGGCACCACTCAGGTGTGATGCAGTACAACATAATTAATAACATTTCTGTCTGAAAAATTCCAGGCACAGAAATTCTGAATCGCGGTTCTGCCTGAAGCAGACTACAGAATCAGGACTGAGGCGTGTTGCCTGTTGTTGTGCAGAGGAAACTCTCAATTCTCCTTAAGAAGCTGAAGGCAATCTCCAATGCAGATTCAAAAACCTCATTCCGATGTAAAGCATTGTAATCCAGCTGTAAAGTTTAAAATACAGTGAAATGCAACCCCTCCTCTAGAGAAACCAAATAATATCCACCGCAGACCCATGGGCCCGGGTGTGCAGCAAAGCCCTCCTGAGACCCAGGGGCCAGCACTGGGCAGAGAGGACCTGCTCCCTTGGGGGCTGCAGGAGGGAGTGGAGAGGTAACAGGACAATCTGTTTGACCACTCTTTTCAGTGGTGCCCAGTGACAGGACAAGGGGCAATGGGCACAAACTGAAGCACAGGAAGTTCCATCTGAACATGAGGAAGAATTTCTTCACTCTGAGGGTGACGGAGCACTGGAACAGGCTGCCC
>Ga0065711_1003274_pt1 | contig 35342 bp, 33 predicted proteins | sample Hoacrofraction12_FD_59098 | JGI IMG/M metagenome (GOLD analysis project Ga0065711, IMG submission 59098) | Hoatzin crop microbial communities from Cojedes, Venezuela - Epithelial fraction 12 v2 (version 2) | ecosystem: Host-associated > Birds > Digestive system > Esophagus > Crop | place... | reverse complement strand
GCTTCGGCAGGGGGGTTGGACTAGATGACCCACAGAGGTCCCTTCCAACCCCTACTATTCTGTGATTCTGTGATTCTGTGATTCTGTAATAGTTTTCAGATACTTTGACAAGTGTCCTGGGTTTGGCCAGGACAGGGTTAATTTTCACAAGAAGCTGGGAGGGGACACAGCCGGGCAGGCTGACCCAACCTGGCCAAACAGAACAGGGTATTTGGTACCATGTGCTGCCATGATGGGTTCCGGGGAGGGGAGCTGACCAGGGGAAAGGTAGTCGCGTCTCGGGAACACGTGGGGCACCGGGCAGTGAGAGTTGCTCTGTACACTTTCGCTGTTTGTTTTGTATATTCTTCTTATCAGTATTGTCATTGTTAGTGTTCCCTTTGTTTGCTGTTCTGTTAAACTGCCCTTATCCTGACCCATGAATTTTGCCTTTTTCTTCCCATTTTCCTCCCTCCTCAGTGGGGGGAGGGGCAGTAGAGTGACCATGTGGAATATTGTTGCCAGCCAGGGCCAAACCACAACAGCCCTGCAGCCTGCTCTGGCCAGGCAGCCGCCCTGCCCCGGGCTTCCCGGCTGTGGAGCAGGCAGGAGGCAGTAGGGAGGGACGAGGATGACGGAGACAAGCAGAACCTGGGTCAGGGGCAGGAGCAGGCTGCCTGCCTGTGTGCCATGGGACTGAGCAGCAAGCGGTGCCCTCCCTGGCTGTGGCCACAAGGCCTCTTGCCCAGGCCCCCCTGGGGAGGCCTGTGTTTGTGGGCAGATGGAGAGGGAAGGAGGGCTGGGGAGGGGCACACAGCCTCGGCAGGGTGGAGCAGGCTTCATCCAGACTCTCACAGATGGGAACGACAGCTGTGTTGTCCCATGAAGCTGTCGCACCTGCAGTCTGCCTTCTGGACCTGCAGCAGTGTCTGCAGCACAACATCCACAAGGCAGAGCTCAGAAGCGAACGTGCTCCACATGGCCCTGGCAGTGCTGCAGAGCCAGAGCACACTGTCAGTAGGGCCACCGCGGCCACCACCCCTTCTTCCTGGGCTGGCCCTGGAGGTCCCGCGCTGTCCCCGAGGCTGATGGGCCACGCACCTGTCACAGTGTGGGCAAGCCTACAGCAGGCCAGTGGTCACCTCCTAAGGGCACAAGCTGACCATTCAGAGAAGGGTCCTCCTCAGGATGTTCTGGAGCAGCTCCTGGCTGATGCACACTACCTGCATACGGGTGGTCCTCACAACCTCGTCCACCTGGACAAGGCAGCGGGGTGGAGGGGGACAGAGTGCAGTCACGGCCCCAGCTGCCACCAAGAACTGCATCCCTCCCATCGCTCTTTGCTGGCCTCAAAGTTTGCCCGTTGAGTGCTCCCAAGATCTGAACTTGGGGCAGAGGAACATCCCCCGGAGGGCATGCGCACAGGGTGATCCAGCTGCACGCTGCCTACGCTGGTCAGCCCTGAGCGCAAGTCTGTCAAGACCACTTCCAGCACGCTGGCGACCGGCCGGGCATCAGAGAGCCTTGGGTGCGCCATGCCCCTCAGGACTGTGAGGATGAGGTCACTCCTCTCAGTCTAGAGGAGGAAGCTGCCAAATATCTGAGGTTATTTTAACAATCTCCATCTCTAGAAGCTGACAAATCCTAAAAGGGCAAACTCAGTGACAGAAGTTTCATCTTCTTTTTCCTCTTCTCTGCACAAGCTCTTCCTGTTTGGTGGGAGCAGAGGAGTAAAGACGACAAAAAAAACAGGATTTCTGATAAGCTTGAGTGAATCTTACACACTTAACCTTGTCGAGGGGCAGAGGCAGGGCTCTGCAGTGCACCCAGAGGAAAGGGACATCCTGGGGGCACATCGGGGTTTCTGAACATGGGGCTCTGGGACACACGGGAAGGTTGGCGAGGAGCCCCCAAGTGCAACCCACATCTTTCCCAGCTGCCCCAGCAGCCCTGCGGCACTGAGGCTTTTTGCCGAAGCTTCCCCTGTTGCCATCCCTACTCTTTCGTCCATCCCGCAGTGTTACTGGAAAGTGACAAAATAATTCACTCTCTAAAACTTAAGTTTGGAGCTTTAGAAAGCAGGCATTCTTTATTACATTCTTTATTCTTGGTGCCAGGAGCTCAGGGCAGTCTCCTGGGGGTGAGAGGGAGCACAGGAAAGGCTGCCGCAATTTTTCATCTTCCTTGCAGACCCTGAGAATCATGGACATTATGCTAGAAAGGGTGGTGCTCAGCTATCCTGCCTCCAGGGTCAGTGAGGAGCTGCAGAATATCTTGCATGTGCAAAGACTGGGCTTCACAGGGGCTGTTCCTCACCCTGGGGGAAGGGGGTACCGGCTCTTGAGTGGACGGTCCCCACCCCGGTGCCATGCAGAGGTCACACACTGTGGGGAGGGTGCCTACCTCCCTTGGGTGACCAGGGGCTGCCCACCAGGCTCTTCCAGAGCACAGTGGCTGCAGAGGGGGTCATCTGCCTTCCTGCTTGGACACCAGGTTGGCCTGGGGGATTTATCTGACGCCTGTGAGGGACCCTAGGGGCAGGAACCCCACCACAGGCTTTGCTTGAGATCAGAGGAAGCCAAGATGGACTGTGCAAGTCCAGCTCAGGAGCTGAGCAGGGCTGCTTCAGCTGCCGTGCGTGTCTGCTTTCATAGCTCACCAGAAGCTTCTTACTTCCCAGGTGGTTTTGGCTTTCACCAACTCAGAGATTGTGGCTGTGCAGGAGAGGGCCCTAGAGAGGATTAGGTTCCTGAGCTGTTTTCTGTCCAACAATCCCACACTGGATGTAAGGAGCCAGGCACCCTCCAGCAAGGCGGTCTCCCACATCTTCCTGCAAACCAGAGCAGCTGGCAGCTCTCCCCACACAAAGCTGCTGCCCAGCTTTGGGAGCCACGGCCAGCATGGCCTGACAAAGCCCTGACTCTCCAGAAATCCAGCCCTGGGCTATATGGGGTTCAGGGCTTTGGCACCAGCTGCCCACCCTCAACATTTCTGCTGTTCTGCCTCCCTCATGCAGGCCCGGCACCACTTTGGAAGATACGTGTATGGCGCTGTCTGCTATAGAGACATCCAGATCCCAGTCCTGGGATGGCTGCTGGGATGTCTTGTCCTCCTCCAGTCTTCCAATGAGCAGATAGGCCTTCCAGCTAGGGATGCTCTTCATTTCCTCCAACAATTAATCAAGAGTCAAAAAAGTAAGACATGTTGGGGTGGGCTTCATCCCTCCGCACACAGACGCCTCCTGATAGGTCTGCTTCTCCTCCTGACCTCCTTTGCCCTTCACAGTGCCTTCCGATAACATCCCAGCTGTCATTTTGCTGCAGAAGCTGAATGCTTCCCTGAAGGCCAGGATCTGTTCTCTGCTGCTTTCCTTCCTCCCTCGTTTCAGGATCTTGAACCCTGTGGTTTTGAGGTCTCCACAGCCAAAGTCACCATTGATTACCATGTCCCAAAGCCATGTCTTCCCTGTTAGTGAAGAGCAGAACCATCTGTGCAGCACCCTGGCCGGTCCCTTCAGTGCTTGTAGCAAGAAGCTGTTCCTAATGCCCTCCAGAAATCTCCTTTATTGCTTGTGTCCTTCCATCTTGCAGGCAGATCTCAAGGTGGATTGGTAAGCTTGCTGGCAAAGCTGCCATGTCTTATTGACTTTTGTGTGTTTTCCCCGCTCTTTAGGCCAGTCAGTGCTAAAGGATGAAGCACCAAATCTCCACTGCGAAGTTGAAATCACCTCCTTGCAGTATGCGGCTACCGTCAGAGACATGGTAATGAGCTCCCCATTTGATGGGACTCCTGTCCGTGGCATCGGCAGGGCACTCATGTGAGAAAAGGCATCCAGAATCAGCGGGGCTGGCATGGCCTCACTGTCCCTAGTGAGAGGGTTCCTGCTGTCCCCAAGAAGAGATGATGTCAGGACTGCGTTCCAGTGTCCCAGCAGCAGCTCCAGCCCTCCTGGCCTCTAGCAAGCCCTGGTTCGCTGCAGGGCCAGCACACTGTGCCCAGGAGCCCAACACTCCTCCTTCACCCCAGAGCCCTCTCTTCTCATCCTCCCCTGTGCAGCAGCCACAGCCCCTGCTGCCAGCCTTCCTGTGGGCTCTGCTGTCAGCACTGCCAGGCATCTCTCACCAGGGCTCCTCACACCTCCCAGACCAGCAGCACCAACAGGACACTCAGTGTGATTTGCCTTCGCTCCCTGCCTTCTCCCCTTAAAAATTTGCAAGATACCTCAAACCTCATGAGGGGACAGATGTCAAGGCCTGGTGGCCGTCAAGGCGATCAGAGGTTCCAGCATCATTGGCAAAGAGGCATCAACAAACATTCTGGATGTGGTCATGAAAGACCCTGACTTCTGGCTGGCAGATGTAAGTGGCCTGTGGCTGCATTGCCCTGCCCTTCAGCCCTGTCAGACATTGTTCATGCCTCCCTCTCCATCCATCCCTCCCAAACCCAGCTGTCTCAGGCACCTGAAGCCACCTCAAGGCAGCAGAGAGGGATGGGAAGGGCAGCTGAGGATGTGGCTGCACTCCAGTGGCAGTACCATCCTCACCTGTGTCCCCTCCAGGTACCAAAGGTCATGAGGTGCATCCACAAAAACATGGAATGCATGAACACAGAGTCAGCCCAGCAGAGTGTGGAGTCACTCGTTCACCTGCTGCCCAACCAGTACCCCGACGAGGTGCTCATGGGCCTCTTGAGGTTCTCTCCACCAGGAGACAAGTACTAGCCCTAAAAGCCACAAGGGATTGTTCCCCATGGGCAGAAAGGCCCAGAAACTCTCTGCCTGCCAGACCCTGGAAAGACCACAGGACACCCCCAAGGAGCAGGGCCCTCCTTTCCACCATGCTTTCCAGCCCGGGTGGGTCAGCCAGGCCAGCAGCAGCAGTCAAATCTGGCCACGCCAGCCCAGAGCCCCACCACCACACTCCTTCTAGCCCCACGGGGAACATCCCTTCAGGCCTCTCCTGCTGCCCAGGGCATGTGGAGCGAGGGACAAGTTCTGCTTCCTGTGGGGCTGATCCAGGCCATGATGCTGTGGCTGAGGCAGCCCTGCTGACAGAGCGCCCTGCCTTGCAACTCTGGCTTGGCCATGTGGGAGGTGATGCTTTTCATCCCCCAACTTCAGAGAAGATCTTAAAGAAGTTCCTCAGCTGGCTCTGGCACTGGAGGTTGTGCAGGTTTCTCTGCTGCACAGCACGCATCAGCATCCATCACTTGTCTATGAGTTACCAGAAAAGGACTTGATCACCTTCAGCGAGCCCTGCAGTACCTCACTGCAGTACCTCACAGAATAGCAGTTACAGAATGGACTAATACATCATCTCTGCCTGTGGCCCAGGGGCCAACCAGAGAGGTAGACTGTGATACCCATGTTAGGTAAGTGCATGCTATGAAGTGTCAAAATACAGCATTTGCCACCACAGTCCCTGAACCCCACCTGATACTGCTCATCAAAGCTGCATTTTCATGTTTAACAAGTAGCAACCAAATAACAGGGCATGACAGAAATTGCTACTGACAGAAAATGGCAGGATATTACCAATAAACAGATTTAATGCACAGGTGGGTCGAGCCACTCATGATACTCATAGCAATCAGGCAGTGGTAATTGAGAAAACCACGTTCAAATTCCAGCGTTGAATTTTGTGTCTGGCCAAAGATGAATGAGTTTGATTTCTGGAAGAGGAGGGGAATACAAGAGTGTTTCAAATCAGTGATTTCATCCATCATCCAGGCAAGCACATTGTCACCTGGCTGCTCCTATGCTGGGATAATGGAGCCGGTAGCCTGGGGTTAGAGGGCAAGGAAACCAAGCAGCTGGGATTCTTTTCTAGGGAAGGGGGTATTGACAAAGTGATTGGAAAAGGTGTCTCTGGAGGTGACTCTTGTCAGGCATGAAGGAAAGTTATTCCTTCAAGGAAGATGTTATGTGTCATCCAGGCAAGTGGACCACCATGGAGAGAGGTATCCAGTACTTCAGGGAACTAGCTGTGCTAGAGGTGATTTATGATGACTTGAACAATGAGCAGTTATCCAAAGATCCAGACGAAGTGAAGTCCACGCGACCCATGTGGTGGAAGTTTGTGCAGAGCAAATCATCATCATATGTCAGCTCGTTGGCAGTAATGACCTGGAAGGACAGCAAGGAACAAACAGTGGATGAGTTGGTGGGTCAGCTCTGGCAATTAAAAAAGAGAATCTCCCTCCCTACGGGCCTGCATCTCAGCTGTGGAGAAACAGCCAGACTTTCAAAAACTGGGATACTCATTTAGCAAAAGGTGATGCGAAAGTATGGGGAAGTCCGATGTGTACCTCATGAGGATTTGATTTTGGTGAGAATAGTCAATAAATAAACTGTATAATGTTAATTGCTAAGTAACCCTGTCACTGTCTGTTATTACTACTATAGTTGTTCTGTGTTATATCAAGGATATTACAGTCCGAACTAATGAAGGATGGACTTTGATGAAACCTAGTCAAATGCAGCAGTGATGGGACTGGACCTGGCTTCAACAACTGGCACCCAGCAATTTCATCAAGATCAATATCTTCAGCCTGCAGACCGTGGGCACAGGCTGCACCAGATACACCAACCATGAGCTCCAGATGCAGCATGTGACCGTCCAACACCACAAGTCATCTCTCCTGCCCTGAAAGACTTATGACAGATGGAGCCCAAAAGCCATGGATTAAATGAACTCAATAGACAGTTTAGAGGGATGATCCATAAACTAAGGGAACGATATCTGTATCTATGTTTTACAGACAGAAGAAGTGGTGGTGATCATCTGGAAAATGGGGGACCTGGGCATGACATAGATGGTATAGAATAAGAGGTGGATAATGTCCTGGGTTTGGCCAGGACAGGGTTAATTTTCACAAGAAGCCAGGACGGGACACAGCCGGGTGGGCTGACCCAAACTGGCCAAACAGAGCAGGGTATTCCATACCATGTGCCGTCATGCTGGGTTCCGGTGGGGGGGGAGCTGGGCTGGTGAAAGTCAGTCGCGGCTTGGAAGCATGCACGGCACTGGGCGGTGAGAGCTGCTCTGTGCATTTCACTGTTTGTTTTGTATATTCTCCTTATCAATATTGTTGTTGTTAGTGTTCCTTTTGTTTGCTGTTCTGTTAAACTGCCCTTATCCCGACCCACGAGTTCTGCCTTTTTCTTCCCACTCTGCTCCCCACCCCAGAGGGAGGAGGGGTGATAGAGCGACCTTGTGGCACTTTGTTGCCAGGCACGGACAAATCAGAACAATGAGTTACTTCATACGACTGGTTCCTATTCCTTACTGGTCCTTCTAATTGTACCTGCAGATCTGTTAAAGTCTCCTGAAACTTTCCTACCTCTTCTGATGGCAATCCTGACTGTAGATACTCAGAGTGCCAGTACACAGGCCACAGTTCAATAAGAAAAGGTGTTCAATACCAGTTCTGGCTAGGAGTGCCCACCTCCGATCCTTCATCACTGCTGGCTCCTTCCTGCCCTGGCTTTGAACTGTGCTGTGCTAACACAGGTGTTGGTGCAGCTGTCCGCCCAGGCCAAGGAATGAAATGGGATAAAAAAATAAAGGTGAGGAGATGGCTTTTTTTTTAATCGAAATCAGTTCTCTGATCTAATTTGATGTACTTCACAGCCTCACAGAAGCAGTTTTCAGGGATTTAGCAATAGAAGATACGGTCAGGGAAACAAACTGCTGAAACTGTCATTGCAGTACCAGGGAACTGTATTCTCATTTTGTGTTTTAACCAGCTGACAGCTTGGCAACAGAGAAGGAGTGACAGGAGATACAGATGGACAACTTACTACGTCCCAGTATATTGCCAGTTTGGTTAATTTCCACTAAAAATGCCTATTTTATTTTCTCACCTCTTACCATGCTAAGCCATCCTAAGCTTTCTAAGTCACCTAAGTGTCAGATGGATTTAAAATGAAATTACAGTATTCTGTACATGCTTAACCCCTTATTTAGGTAACACAGCTAACAAACACCCCGTACACACTTTATTGAGTAAAATGAAGGCTACACTAAAATAAAATTAATCTTAGATACCATCCACTAATTCATCGTAAATACACAAAGCAAAGTATTTGCCAACTTCTAATCAATTTACCATTACTCTAATGATCTCAGAGAACATCTCGCTCCCAGTAATACAATACTTCATGGAAGAAATGTGCTTTCTCACATGAACAGTCTGAAAGGTCCATTCTCCGGGGCTCAGCATATTTGGCTGCCTTTCTGTAAATGCTGGCATTAGTGTTTTGGTAGCGCTCAAAGCAAGGCAGATTGTAACTCTGTGGATAAGCTTTAATTAACTTTCAAAGTTGCAGCAATGTGTCCTGGCATGAGGCAATGAAATGACTTGGGCACACAGGCTGAAGACCTGCAAGAAGGAGTTTCTTGAGCAAGGTATTAGTATTTTCAGAGTAGATCGAAAAGGAAGGCTTTGAGTGCAACTGTCTGCCTGACCTCTCCTTGTGGTTTTAAATGATTGACATCACTAACCCTCTGTTTCAGAAAGAGAAGTTTTTTTAAGTCATCCCTAAAATTGGGATTTTAGGTCGTCTCTAACCTTCTGAATGTATATGGGTAATAAGAATCTCTATATAGGCAATAATCATTTATATTCCAGTCTATTTTTACATGTAGATATAATGGAATAGAATTTACTGACATTATACCATCAGCTAACCTACATCACTATCAAGTGTAACACGTCTCATTCATTGTAAAGCCCCAGAAAATCTTTTTTAGTCACAAAATAGTTGCTAACTGGCATCTGTGTGAGTACTAAGTCATCAAAAATGTATTTGTTATCACTTTTATTGTTGTTGTGTGTGTTAATAGAATATAAATGGAAACTGAAGAAATCTTTCTGGTTTGTTTTCACTCAACAATGCCATATGTAGTTCATAAAACCTCTATTTTAACTTTGCTGTAAATATTTCTGCCCCACTTATTACTCCGGTAATATTAGTAACAAGTATTATGCAATCTTAATGGTAAGTGTGCTACACAATCTGACTTGTGCACCTGTCACAGTATAGGCAACAGGGAGCCACAGGGAGCCAGAGGTTCCTGGCTGCTTACAGCAGCATTTATGTTCTGGCCAATAAAAATTTAGCCATCGGTGTATTTAAAAACAGGATCTAAAGAGGCATCATTAAAATTAGAAATTTTAACATGGGCATTCCAAACAAACAAAATCATTCATTTTGAAAGTCACATCTTGCTTCCACATGACCTTAAGGAATACCATCTAGCAGTGAGATAAAGAAATACCATATAATTTTTATACTACTCATACACCTGCACTTTTTTTTTTTTCTGTCACAACAATTAGAGAAAAGAAATTCCTCTAGCAAAGTTTGGCGCTGCAGACATTTGGCCTTTAGAGAGATTAGGTTATTCTATTTGAGTAACGGTCCTTGAAAACAGAATATTGTGTACTACCGAGGGCCAAATCTTCAGATGGCATAACCTGGCATAACTCCATTGATTCAGTAATACGGATCATAAAGCCTCTGAGCAAAAGATGTATCATTTTATGCTTGGAATGTGCCACTCACATTGTGGGTGTTACTGTAATTCAGCTGGATAAAAACTGCTAATAGCTGAAAACCAAGTCTTTCCAGGAAAACATGAAGCCAGCTTTTAAGTAAAGAAGAGTCCAAATAGTAACTCATTGGAAAAATTAAAAATCTTATGGAATATTATGACAACAATTTCTGGCAAGTTCAACACTGCGATTTTCCAATGAAATTTTTCCACTCCATGATAGTGTTCACTGGTAATAGAACACCATAAATCCCTTTTCATTACCAAGTAAAGTTTGATTTTAATCCATGTTTTCTGAGGTGAGCTATCTGTTAGTGCAGACATTTCCATATGACAGAAGATACTCATGAGGAATCATGCATTGGGCTACCAAAAACGAGAGGATCTGGAGCACGAGTACAACAAGGGGAACTTTATTAACGGTACGTACAATGCAACAAGGATAGATTTTGACCTTCTGAAAGTTAAAAAAAAGGGAAAAAGAAGGAAAGAAGATGAATACAAAAAGTCAGCACTGCAAGAAGACAATCCAGAAGCCTAAATCTGTTAATGAAAACTAAGTAATTGTTCATCTAATTCAAAACTGAGCAAGCTGTAAATTGATCCTGCAATAGGGAACTGATCAAGTGATTAAAAAAGGCAGGAGGGAGAAATGTTTCACAATTGTGACTTCCTCATTTTCCCATTTCAAAGAATAACAGGAGAATTTGAAACTGAAACCACAGGAACAAAAACTACTATATGCTCTCTAAGCATATTATGTTCTGACTGCCTGCTCTCATTAACCAGCTTGTCACCAGAAAATGTTTCTTATAAAATTTTGCAAGTAATAAATTAATATTATAGTAATGTTTCTCTGTTTCTCTTCATATAAAAAATGTGTATCCAGACTGGCATTTTGTTTACTACACTTTGCACTTTCAAACTTTTTCAGCTATTTTCATTATGAAACTCTTGTATTGATGTTTATGTTGTTAATTCAATTTTTGTACCACCAACACCCTCTTTGTGAACCCAGATGATTACACTTTTTTGTGCAAAAAAATTTCTGCTACCAGACTGTGGTCATCTTGGAGTTGTTAATGTAAGTTTCACACAGGAAAGTCAGATGGAGACACGATAGGAGAGCATTTGGTAGCAACAGAATTCAGAGTTTACTACTACAATTTCAGTTCATACAGGGGAAAATGGACTATCTTGCTAGAGCTAGCAATGTTTATTGTACCAGTACTTTGAGATTAGTCATATTAATGATGTGTAACACATTTTTCAACTCTCCACAAGAAAGGCTGGCAAACTAACAAATGAGAATGGAGACAAGGGAAAGTCTCACACAAAGCCAGAACAGAGCTGAACGAACTAAAGAAAGAATTTGAACAAAATTCAGCAGCGAAGGTATGTGGTGTCAAAACTGAGACAAGACTACAAATGTATTTGTTATGGCTTCATGCTTTACTCTGAAATACTAATGCTGACAAATTTGAAAGAGTACTTCAGTGTCCATTTCAAAACAGTATTCTCATTCATCGTATTACTCTTCTGTTCACATAGCAAAATCAGTTACACCTTTTAAAGGCTACTACCCCCCTTACTTCCATGGTACTTCCATAACAGATGAAATGTTTTAGGATTAAGAAAGGGAACACTAACAGCAATTTCAGGAGGCATTACATGCTGTAAAAGAAAATGTGATTCCTAAGGAAGAGGAGGAGAGAAACATAAAGAACTTTTTTTGCAATTTCAGGAATCAGCATTCTCCTTTGAAAACAGACACTGTGGCAAACTTAGAGACAATCCTTCTGTCTGTGATCTGTCCAGAAGTACCTGTTCTCTTTCCCAGTGACTTCTTTAAATACAGTTCCTGCTTAATAAATTTATAGCACCTAAACAACCTTAACTTTGCTTTAGACAACATCTATACAATAAAAAGTCTGGATGATAGCAGGTGTGGAAATGCATGGAAATGATTTTTTTCTCTCGATTTGTTTAAAAATTTCTTAAATCTTTTCCATCATTCCTAAACCCTATCATATATCTACAGAGTAAGATCAAGAATGTTTAAACATCTTAACAGATAGCTTTCAGATCTGTATTATGAATGCTCAGGTTCAGGAGTGTTAGAGTTTGAGTTGGTTCCAATATTCACAAAATTATTTACACCATTAACATAACTGTGTAACTGCAATCAAAGCTAGAAAATTGCTTTTTAAAAAGACATGGCAATAGTCAACAAAAAATTCCTGAAGGCATATTACGAGACAATATTTCTCATGATTTGAAGATGTATAAAATCAGGAAAATATATAAAAAATTGTTGAGATGAACAGATATTGGGCTATTTTACCCTGCTTTGGGAAAGGACATATTACAAGTAGCTCTTTATGGAAATATCAAGCCAGATAATTCTTTATTTGATCCTGAAAAAAAGAAGGAAAAATAACAAAGAACTTCTGAAAATCTCGTTGTATTAGTAACAAAAAAAATAGGGGAAAAGATCAAAACATTCTTTACATCAGAAAAGTATGCTATTTTAGCAAGTTTGATTTTACAGGATATTCAAAAACTTCAGATCAATCGCACAAAAATTAATCTTTTTAAACTAGTAGATTTCTCAAACAATAACTTCAGTGCTTTTAATTCCTGCCTAATTACTAAGCTTATAAATTATCAGTCACTCACTCTGTCTTATTATTTTCAGAAGACTATAGTAAATTTTTCTGATTCCTCTAAGATAAGCAGCAGAATCTCGATTTAAACTGGGGTCTGTATGCAAATTTCATATTTTGTAATCATAGAAACTTAGAAGGTTGGAAGGGACCTTTAGAGGTCGTCTAGTCCAACCCCTCTGCAGCGAGCGGGCACATCTTCAACTCAACCAGGTTGCTCAGAGCCCCCTCCAACCTGGCCTTGAATGTTTCCAGGGATGGGGCCTCCACTACTTCTCTGGGTAACCTGTGCCAGTGTTTCACCACCCTTATGGTAAAATATTTCTTCCTTCTATCTAGTCTAAATCTACCCTCCCTTAGTTTAAAGCCACTAGTCCTTGTCGTATTACAACAAGCCCTGCCGAAAATATTTTCCCCATCTTTCCTATAGGCCCCCTTCTAGTACTGAAAGATCACACTAAGGTCTCCCCACAGCCATCTTTTCTCCAGGATGGACAGCCGCAACTCTCTCAGCCTTTCCTCATAGGAGAGGTGCTCCAGCCCTCGGATCATCTTTGTGACCTTCCTCTGGACCTGCTCCAGCAGGTCCATGTCCTTCTTTGTGCTGGGGGCTCCAGAGCTGGACACTGAACTCCAGATGGGGTCTCATCAGAGTGGAGTAGAGGAGCAGAATCACCTCCCTTGACCTGTTGGCCACGCTTCTCTTGATGCAGCCCAGGATAGGGTTGGCCTTCTGGGCTGCGAGCACACATTGCTGGGTCATGTCCAGTATTTCATCCACCACTAACCTCAAGTCCTTCTCAGAAGGGCTGCTCTCAGTCCCTTCATCCCCCAGCCTATATTGATAGCAGGGGTTGCCCTGACCCAGATGCAGGACCTTGCACTAGGCCTTGTTGAACCTCATGAAGTTCACACGGGCTCATTTTTTGAGGTAGTCCAGGTCTGTCTGGATGGCATCCCGTCCTTCTGGTGTGTCATCTGCACCACTCAGCTTGGTGTCATCTGCAAACTTGCTGAGGGTGCACTCGATCTGTGTTGAAGTTTGACTTCTACTTTGTATGATGCTTTATAGCACCAAGGCCAAACAAAAGATCCTAATCCAAGGAACTCAAAATGCTTTACTAAAGTAGGGAAGTAAAACATCATCATTCACATTTCACAGAAAGGCAGTCACTGTCAGAGAGAGATTTAAAATCGATAGCCTGAGGTCAGAAGTCAAGTCACTTGCACAATCCTTTTTTGAAATTGCAATCAAATTCCCCATTATTGTCATTCGAATGAGCAAATACACTTAGCATATTTTAGGGGCAAAGTATGTCTTAAAATGTTAGAGACGTTATTTGCAATACACCTGAAAAATGACAGTAAGTCTTGAAACTACTGAATAAATTGTTCTTACAGGAGTGTCACACTAAGGTCTGATCTGGACCAATGCTTTTCTTGTGGATTTAAATACAAAGACATTTGTACCGATGTTCTTATAACCACATGCCACAGAACAAGCAGTTCACTATTTCACAATCTGTCTGTTGTAAGGATTCTGCTCAAATTTTCAAGAGTTCCCAGCAGAAGTTCTCTGTTGTAGACTTCTATAGGTGCATGGGATTCTCAGACTTCATGAAAACAGAACAACATTTCCTTCTGCTGCCTTTGTCTTCCAGACCTTCCAGCACTGCATATTTCTTAGGTACCACATTTACAAGTTCTAAAGGTCCTCTGTTGATTCTGCACTTGACTTTTTAAAAAAATGGACTTGTAAATGAAGATGGCAACTTTGAGTCGCTACATCTGTCTCTGTGAAAAAAACAACATATATCCTTCTCTTGTCTGTGAAAGTTTATTCTGTATGAAGGTAGCAGCCAAGAAACCAGTCATTTTTCATGCATTGCAAGAGATCTTCTTACCACTGTTATGTACATACTATTGATTTGTTATCTTTGGCCATCTGTTTGTGGGTGAAATACTGTAGGCATATTTCATTTTCTTTTGACTTCGCTTAAACAGCTTACCAAAATCTTCTCTTTTTTCCTGTATAAATACTCTATGTACTTTTCATCCTGTTGCAAAAATGCTGCATAATAATAATCCAAGACATTAGCGTTGTCCTCAGTGAAGTATCAACTGTGGATTTCTTTAGGATCTGAAGCACTGAACGGATGATTCTAAGTACTTCTTTCACTCTAGAGACTTTATTTTTCCGCTTTTACAATTAAATGGAAAGTATGGTTTCACATACTCTAACTCTATGTTCCTCTAAAATCCTCTAAACAATGCCAATAATTCTGAACCAGTTAATACCTTTAAACAGCAGATAAAGATTTCTCAAAAAAACCCCACATTAAACAAGGACAATATAAAATCTACATTCCACTTCAATTTCAGCTAGAAGAAGACCTGCTATACTAACACATTGGAAGCAATATTGTGTATAAATCCTTTAATAGCAGCTGCTTTGAACATAGTGGCTGAACTGAAGTGCCCTGTGATTTAAATCCAAGTTGTACACAAGGTAATCCTCAAACAACTGAATCCTATTTAACTTATCAAAACATCTGAATTTGAATGTAAGAAAAGCAAGTGGTTCTAAAACCCCACTTTTAAATACACTTTTAACCTTAATCTCTTTTTCTGACTGTTTCTTGAAGTATACCTCCTGTACATCCACTCCAATTATATGTTCATGTATATACATATATTTAAATACATAATGTATGCAGCTCACTAAGAACAGATTTGAATGAGAATTTTCTGTAGTTCTAAGACTACCACTACTATCATCAATGCCTGATCACAGCTTGGACAGCAATGTGCTGTATCTATACTCTATGTTTTTTTCAGTTGGTAAGCAGGAAATGTTTATTTGGTATTCTTCTTTTCCTTTCCCAATACAAAAAAAAAATTACACAAAAAAGGCAAACACAAACAAGTAAATCCCATTCCCCACCAAGCCCAAACCAAGGCATTTCAAAATTCATATGAGAGAAAACAGAATAGCCATACAACTACAAACAATTTATGGTAAGTCTTATACTAGTGTTATATCAACACTTAGGCCTACTGTTGTGGTACTCATTAACAAACAAGTGCTGGGTTGGTGGACAAAATCTGTGAGTGAAAGACAGAAGTTCTGATTGAGATGACTTCTCTCTGGACTGATGTGAGGAGAAATTTAATCTCTATATTAATCCATCACCACTTCAAATCTGAGATGGTGCAGCTCCACTGTATGCATTGCTTGAGCTGTGTTCTTGAGGAACAGAGCTCAGGATGCTTAATTTTAGTTACTAGCTTTCTGCCAGTGGCTACTTTTTTCCCATCAACCTCAGGCCATGACTGGGTGAGATGCCCACACCCTTCAGCCTACCTCACATCATGTCAGGAAAGGACCCAGTGAAGCTTCCAACTCTAAATCAGAGAATTCATTAATTTTATAGTTTATGACACTCAGAGGCGTTGACTCTTATCCCTGAAGCCTGCAATCATGAGGAATCAAAAAACAGTATTTCTCCAGCTTCTTAATTCTCTTCACTTTCCTTAAAACTGTTACCCATGGCAGAGTTGGTAAAAAGGACCATTTTTGTGTCTCAGTGATTCCAGTTCAAAGCCCAGTGTCTTTATGAAGTCACATGGAAAAGCAGCAAAAGTAGAGGCAAAGGTCCACTTCTGTCAGGCTTGCCGCAAGTTTACTACACAAGGTAGGTAACTTCCACAAAGGACGAGAATAAAAGGTTGGAAATGATATCTTCTAAGAGGCTGCAGCAAGATTCACCAGGACCTATCCATCAGAGATCTCAGCGCCTCTTGTAGCTAACATCTATGCTTAGTATCTCAATACATTTTACAGAGCACTCACTACTACAAAAAATGGAAACAGTTTATAAAAGTTGCATTACTTCGTTTAACAGTAACAAACTAAACTCATTTCAGTTTTCCATCTCTTCAGCTACTTTTCAGTCTGTTCAGTGGTACTCCTAAGTACTCCTACTCAGTGGTCTTTCTCCTTAAGTAGGAATAAAAGCAGTCATTAACCCCCTGTTTCGTTTTCAAGGACTGCAATTCTTAAGTTTCTTTAAAAAGATTTGTTGATATTGATAACTTTGCAGTGTGATGACAAACTGCTGTTGTACCATTTTTATTTGTATCATTCTGATATCTATTCAAGCACTAAGAAAATCTGTTGTGCACCTTGCAAGGTTATTTCTATGGAACAACTTTTTAAATAAAATCAATAGATAATGTGACCTGAAGGTACAGTGAACTGCTTACACTGCCTATGAATTGCTAGTACAAGTCTCCCCTAGGCTCATAAACTTCCTGTCGCCTGTCTGATAGGCTTCAACACAAATTTGAATGATTCAACTGGACACACTGGGACAAGTGAACCTAAAAGAAAACAGCAAAAATCGGATCTCGAACATGATCAGAATTCTGATGTTTTTCAAGTATAGGAGCCATCGAAACAGCCAAAATTAAAGTGATATTCAGTACGAGAGCATAGTGTACTTCTATGTGTGATTTTAAAATGTTTCAGAAGATATCTTCTCTTCTGACAGCTCCTATTTTTAATTCAGTCACTCAATTTATTTTCATGAGACAGAAACTTTGTTCCCCTTTCTTCTTTATGCCAGGAAATTAAATTATGCCATGGCATGTGGGGACACATGGGTTGGCATAAGCATGCTCGGCGGGGCTAAACTTCTCAGGAACACAGAAAGGAAGACCTGGAATTCATCTTATATAAGTAGAAAAATAATATTTCTATATTCCGATGACAGCACTGATCCACACAACCCTGTGTAATTTTTTGCCACTTAAAATTGTACACATAATACTACTATTCTCTAATATATCTATGCTAGCACAACTGCTAACATGAATTTAGTTAAGCTTTGCAAAGGTAGCCTGTAACAATACAGCTTATACATCTTCCTGTATGGGATATTGCAATGTAAATTTGTTAAATGACTGTATATGTGTATCCCAGTTGGGCAGGATACAGACATGCAGATGTGCAGACCTCTCAAACTATACCCGTTATGGGTAAAGTGGTAATATTTGGCGGCAAAGAAACCCTTAGGCTAGGGCAACAAAAAACATTTTGGATACTACAGCTGTCTGTTAGGGTGATGTTTCTATACCGATAATGCTTACAATGTACCTGATGCTATACCAGTAACAAGTGTATTAACAAGAGTATGTCGTTTTCTGGTCTGGCATAAGCAATGTTGAGGTAACACAGCTTTTTTTCCTTTTTTTTTTCTCTTAATGTTAGCTTTATCAGCTAAATATTACCCTCTTTTCCTAATACACCCTAGGTATCACAAACAGATAAGGACTAATTATTTTAATGCAAAACATAAAAAATTAAAAAACATGAATTTGAAAAAATTACAGAGAATAGGGGTAGCATGACTTTCACATCTTCTTTCTCTCTATTTCCTTGCCTTTAATCGGCTATGAAGCAAATTGTGTTTGATATTGGTGGAGGGCTGGGGGGAGAGAAAATCGAAATAACTCCTTGTGAAAATGGTTACTGGATAAGGATTTGTATTTTCTTGCTTGTCCTTAATGCTATGCTTACACCTGGACAAGAACATCACTAAATACAATACACTTTTTGTCACATATATTGCATAGCTATAAGAAAGTAGTAAAAGGAAAAAGAGAGGAATGAAAAGTTATTAACTAAGTTTAGGAACTTCTAATTAATATAGTGATTGTTTATCATCATCACTGAGCTGATCAATATCACAATCAATATTCTCATTTCCAACTTTATGGGTACTTAAGGGGAACAAGGCATCACACATTTTAAAAAAAAAAAACCCTTCCATATATAAATTGTGTTTAGCACAGAAGGCAAATAATAAATGCTTATCTGACCAACTTTTCTAATGTTTACCTAAAGAAAACCAGCTTCCATCAGTTAGACTAATTCAACATTAGAAACAAAACCTATCTTCCAGTCCTGCAGAATAAGGAAAAAGAAAAGGAAGCTTGCAGCTTGAAGAGCTGTATTTTCCTAACCAGAATAACTGTTTCCTCCAATTTTTATTTGAAAGCTCCCTCAAACAGTTAACTCATACATTCCAGGAAAAATTAATTTGAGGATTTTTTCAGATGACCATTTAGCAAATTCCACAGACTGACTAGTAAAAGACTGAAGCAGTATCTGAAAATTAATCCCCACATGACAATGAGACAAAAGATGCCAAAGCAGCAGTAGCAGATAACAAAGTAGTGGCCCTCTCTTCTTCTTCTCTGGAGACTGACAGTTATTGCATTGACAGTCATTATCATCATCCTTATCATCTTATATTTCTATATGCAATACAGTTTCAGTTTTCTAGAAAAAAATTGAAGAAAACATTAACAAACTTGACCAAAATGATTTTGTATTTTGAACTTTTTGCATCCATGGAGAAACTATTTTTGACATGAGTCTGCTTTACAAAGAACAGAGAAAGTTCTGTAACACAATTGTTTATTTGTATACTTTAATATTCACTGTTATCATGACGTACATTTGCAAAAAGAACAGTTAGAACTTAACCTTCTGCTTCTGGAAATCCAAATTCCTATCATGTGAGGCAAAACAAAGTCTTCAGCTATTTTAGTACAAGGCATATGTTGCACAACTCTGATTCAATTGCGGGGATTGTTATATGCTGGTCAATCTACTACAATACTCCACCACTCTTCTCCTTGACTCATAGACATCTAGACTAATAAAAAAAGAAACTACATTTGAAAGAAGAAAGCCATTCCTTGAAAGGTCAAGAGTGTATTACATAGAGCACAGATCATAAAGCAACACAACACCATGCTTGTTCTTTCAACAGTATTAGAAACAATTCATTTGTTTTCTTGTTATAAAGAAAATATTGCAGACATACCAGAACAATTTTTATGGCATATTATGTTTTGCTATGTGAGTGTGGCATAGCAAGAGGATATGCAGTTATCTCCCCCATATATCCATACGGACATTTGAGTTATTCTGTCACAAAATAATGATAAAATGTGCAACTTGTGTTAAACTTCTGATAAGTTCCTAGCTTGTTCTGAAGCATACTTTTATAGGAATACACACATAGATAAAAATTAGGAACTTTACATTGATCTAGAATAGACTGATAAAACATACTTTGGTTATTATCTGTTGCTGAAAAATTACTTAGTAATTATGCCAAATCCAATATTTTCTCCTGAAAACAAATATTGGGAAGGGTTAGAATAGTTTATTTAATTTTGTTTCAATTAAAATTCAAGTTTTATAGCAAGTACTGAGGCAATATTCAGGTGACAGCCTTCTCTAACTTGCATGTCTTTCCCATTCCCTTTTCTGCCCCCACGTTATGCGAGTACTGTGGCTAGGATACTCATGTGAGTCTTAGTCTTGCTCTTCTTTGGCCTTTGTAATTATGATATAGAAGGTAATCTTTTACTTGTCCAAAGACTGTCTTAAATGTTCAAGATAGCAGGCCTTCCCTTAAAGAAATTCCATTTTGTAAAGGAAAGCTTATAAATATACTAAAGCAAAAACTGGAAGGAACAAGGTATGCAACCAAGTAATTAAACAGCAGATGACAACAATCAGTCCTAACACTTGGTTGACGTGACAGTCATCTACCTTCCCTCACTAATCTAATTTTACACTTGTATTAAAATGCCCGGAAGAAGTTTGCAGAATTTTTTTCAAAAATACTGAGAAGTATTGACTTCATACAGACCCAGTTTGTCTTCAGGTTGGCTTCCAAACTGAGAAAAGATCAGTTATTATACCCCTAACATAAAACCATGCTAGTCCTTACGGCAGAAGTATCCAGTTGCCCAGCTCAAGAGTCAAAAGCATAGTAACCACAAGGTGTGAAGAAAACTTGAAGAACAAGGAGGTGAGAGGAATATGAAAAGGCATGAAAACTTCTCCCTAAAAATATATAGAGATTCACTCCATTCCTTTCAAGAAAAGAAAAAGATGTGAACCCGTAATAAAAACAAGAATTAATACTGATTATAACAAAGCGAGAAGACTGGAAGTTTCTGTTCTCCCTCATTTACAATTCAGGAATGCCTTCTGATAAAATGAACACCAGTTGAAAACTTGCAATATGAGCTGCTTTTTTTGGTTCCAGATAGAATGTGTTGCTGAAGGATATTGTTCTGCACATTTGGAAAAGCTGTATATTGAACAGCAACAATTAGTTACAACAAATCATTCTAGAAGTCTTTCAACTTTGTATTGAGAGGTTAAATACTAGATCCCAAGTTCTGCTACTTGTTCACTGATTTGTATTTCTAGTTTCAAGTAGAAACACAAGAGAAGAAAGGCCCACAACAACCAATCTTGGAAGCCACAGCCTAAAACAAGCATTCTTAAATTTAATAATAATTGAAGTTATATAAAGATTATGGTGTGAAACTAAGTACTGCACATTATAATCTTTTTGGTTCTTCTCTGAAGCTTCTAATGATGTTTATATCCAGAAACAGATTATTAAACCAGACAGATCAAGGTATGAACCAGTAGGACTTTGAAATAAGTTAAGAGATTAATCTTTCAACCACCTTATTATCTCACTCCATATGTTGTACTGGCTTTGCAAATGCACAGCTAGACAATCTATACGCACAGATAACTGTATCTTTGGATCATGGACACACACGAATAGCTCTCAATAGCTCTTTTAATAGCTTGTAAACAACAGGTATTACAAAGTGTGACAAAAGCAAACTAGATTCCATAAGAAATATTGCTGAATATTAATAACTAGGCACGGAATGAAAAAAATACTAAATATGCTCTTGCAGCGCTCCTGACTTTGAATGGCAAACTGTAGCTCTAGTCAGTAGAACACGCATACATATATCTTAAAAGCAGTATCATTGATATGTTCTGACAGACTGGACTTAATATACTGGAATGTTAACTTGTTTGTTTGTGTGTTTCCTTGTGTTCATTGGAACAGAATGTGAAGCTTCATCCTGCTGAGAATCATGAGCCTTCTTTATCCCTAAGCAGAGGAGAAAATCAGTGGTCTTTCTTTTCTAATTGCTAGACCTTCTGTCATCTGTGTGGCAACAAAGAAGTTACTCCCTGCAGATATACTCCCTTTGTATCATAATCAGCTGTCTTTTTGTTTCTAGCTGTTGCTGAGTCAGAACCAAACAGTGGTGTACATTTTTAGGTGTCATCATTTGGTAGTTAGACGAATGCAGGATGGAAATGAAAGAGTTATTAAAATATACAGTGGTTGTGGTTTTCAGGCTTTACTGCTGAAGCCTAACAAAGTACGTTATTCATCGTCCGGTTCATGCTTTCAAGATATTCTTTGCATTCTTATCAACCAAAAATTTGCTTTCCCATTAAATGAACTCTGAGATTCTGGTGCACAATTAGTCTGATTTTAAGAAACAATTTTTTTCTTCCTACTGTGTATTTCCTTCTGTTCATGCCCTGCTGGTATTTTTCAGGAACGCTTTCTTCCATTGTTTTGTCAATGTTGCTTATAGTATTGCTTGTATAAGTCTACTCTTCTGCATTTGTTTGCAAAGGCAGCTAATTTTCCATACCAGTCTCAGTTCTATCATGTAAGCCCTGATTCAACAGAGGTTACAGCCTTATGCTTTTAGACTGAAGACTACAGATAGTCTGTTTCTCATGTGCTCAGACTGTGCTGACCTGGAGTCAGTGCTCAGAACATACAGTGGAATGAAGTAGTTCGAAGGGAGATATCACTGCACTATCAATCGCACAATCAGCGTACTCTGAGGCTTGCCTATGCTGGAAAGGTATCTCACTATAATGCATTTGGTGCAGTCAATACAACATAACCTACATTGCTTGTTACTCTCTCATACCTAGGTTCCTGACAGCACTCTGCTTCACTCAGTATCTCTGTTGTACCTGAAGACCACTGTGCCGCCCACGAGCTTCTGCACAGCAAATGACTCTCCTCATGTAGATGAAAACAGATCTTTATACGGATAAAGTTATTACTATAAAAGATGTGGAATAAATTATTCTGGCACATTTATACAGAGGTTCTCCCATGTTCCCACAAGTGGGTCGTGCCAGTATAATGAGCACCGATTCAAAAAGGACACTAGCTCCTATTCTGGCACTCCTCGACAAGTCCGACAAAGACACTGTGAAGGAACAATCAAAGTTGCACTCTCTCTTGCTTATGAAAATTCACACTTGCTGCCACTTTTTAATTCATCTGCCTCATTGAGACTGTCCATTCATTACTAAATCTACATCACACTTGTTTTTGTCTTGAAAAACAGCTTTGGGATTTAATTTATACTTTACTTGTTGCCACTTGCCAGTTGCTCACAAAATAGGTTTTGCTCTGACCTTATTGAAAATCTTTAAAGCCACTTATTATGTTATGTATCACACTATTTATAAAACATCTGTCCTACATTTGACTGAAAGACCAAGGAAATTACTTGAAGTTTTGTTCATTCAAAACTAATCTTCTAACTCAAAGCCTGTCAGTATGGTACATCCCCTGATAGTATTGTTTGTATGATATTTGGCAAAATTATCATAATACTTTTTGAGGCCAAACAAAGGAAATATCTTGAACATCATGTCTTCAAGTGTCTAGTAAAACAAATGCTATCCTTTCAGTCTCTGTAGAGTATTACCCAACACTCACCTGAGCTATAACTAAATGCCATCTATGTTAGACTGGACATATTTTTGATACTTTAGAATCAGCCTAGAGAATCAATGCTATTTATTTTTTATCTTCCTGACAGAACATTTTATTTGATTTTCCTGCATAGCATACAGTATCCAAATCTTGCCTCTGCAATAAAAACATACTCTACTTATTCACCTACTCTCTGTAATATTACATAGGCATTCATGCATAGAAAATTAAATATTTTCATCTTCACTCAGTCTGAGAATATGTTCCCTTATGAATTAGAATATTTATTACATTTTCACCCAAAACACATAGGGTAGCATTTTATTCACTATTCCAGTATTCTGTGTTTAACATGACAGCAGTCAGTCTTCTTATGTGTACCACTTTCATCAGGCCTTTTATCTACACAGAACAGCAGCAGAGTATCTGCATTTCATATGCTTTGTTAGTTTCATAAAACGTAGTGAAATCAGCTATATTCTAATTCAGTTTAGTACTTTAGGAAACTAACCCATACGCTGCTGTTCCCCTCTACTTGGTCCATTCCGTCGGATGAATATCAGCACATTTACAGATTTCTGCAGAGGTGAAGGTAGGTGGTAACAGCTGCAGAGAAAAAGAGGAGAAAAAACTGGAGGCTTCTCCCAAGATTTGCTTGTTTTTTAGCTCTCAGTGCTTCTGCTGCCTGATTGCTATAGAGACTAGTCATCAGCCTAAGAAGGAGCTGTTATTAGCATCTGTGGGCAGGCAGAAGCAGAAGGGAGAAAAGCATCTCTAGCTAAAATGAAGATTTCTGTTCCAAAGGGAGGAAGGATGAAAAGACTGGTGATGGTAGCAACAAAATCAAGAAAAAAAGGAGGACAAAAAGCTGAGGGAAAAGAGTGAATTTGACAAAAGTGGTGCACATGGAGAGCCAGATGGCAAATCCTGATGCTCCTTCAGGCTTAATGGGATGGGGGAATGTCGTAGTCTGTCTATTAGCATTTGCTAATGCAGTACATGCTCTCTGCCACACGAAGCGGTCTCACAAACATGCAGGCTCTGAACAACGCCACATCTTTATTTTGCCATGTTCCCAAAAGAACCACTTTCTACATAAGCTGCTCAAGAGTTAATATTTATGGGTTATTTTGCAAAAAAATAATAAGGGTCCAAAATTCAGAATCAGTAAAACTAAATTTACAGTAATTAAGGACTAAATTTTCTGAAAATCTGCACAACTGCTGTACTGTAAGCTGCCTGATGTTTGAAACAGTTTTAATCATTGCTATTTTACACTGCCTATACATTACGAATTGCATAGGGTGAATGGAACATAGTGATAACCAGATTCATAGCTGGATGTCCTAGATGATATCATATGCCAGCTAGAATGTTAGCTTTAGAAATATTTCATTATTTCTTTTAGTGAATAAAAAAAAAAAGAAAAAATCAAACCAACCCCAATTGCTTACTAAATCTTCTGACTTTCTAACGTACAATTCATAGTCACTTTTCCTATGTTCATGTGGTGAATATAGAGTGGTAGGGAATTCATCGGTGATGAAACACAAACACTTGGGGAATAATAAATAAATACATATTCCAGCAAAAGCTCAAAGATAGCAGTACACAAAAGTATGGTTGCTATAATTCAAAGCCGAAATGTTCATAGATTTTCATACAGTAGTACAAAACGGGGGGGGTGGGGAAGGAGTTGTATTTTTTTCTATTTCTGTAGCTTTCATCTGAAATCAAACGTATGAAGTTTTGAGGATGACAGTTTGCATTTGTTTGTAGTTTTTCAGACACCCTGGGAGAATTTCCACCCTACGGAAGATAGTAGGGTTTCTGTGGCTACAAAAACATATAACATGAGGCATTCAGTTAAAGAAAACAGAATACAAATCTGGTTATGCTTCATTGCTTTGTGGTACAATCTAGAGTAAGAAGCAAGTGGTTTTGCAAAGCATTTAATATTTTAAGATTTCTGTTGATTTAAATTAAAACATCAATAGCGCTTTTATGATTTGAAGTTTTGTACCTTGTAAGTAACATTTCCCAAGATGTCCACCCAAAAGATATTTCTTTTATGTTTTTGATTCGTAAGTGGTGAGGAGGATCCATCAATCCAGGAATTCACATATTCGTGGTTCTGTAAAGAGGTAAAGGTTTTTTTAACCACATCTCAAAGGCTCTCGAAGAGTTAGTAAAAAATGAAGTCAGAAACATATATGTCTGTACTGAACACAGAGATAATGTTAGCAGAAAACAATACAGGTGCATGTTTGCAGACTGTTTGTGATGAAGAATAGCTCTGAATTATTGATTATGTCCGCTCACATTTCTCTTAAATGGTACATCCAAGTCATAATAAGAAAGATGTCTGATACATTACAGGAAATATTATCCATGAATAGTGTTTTTCTATTACCTGAACTAAAACCAGTAGTATCGTAACTTTTATTTATGGCATTTCAGGAACATTTTCTTATTTAATTTGTATTTCATGTTAACTAGATTTAAGTGCATTTTCAAAGAACACTTTATCTTCTAATAAATTAACCAGCAAATCTTCAGCAGGTAATGGGAATTTAATATTACACAGAGATTTTGTAAAGCACACTCTTTTGTGATCATAATATTGAAAGTCCTATTTATCTGAGGAATTCTTTACCTTACAAGTGTGTAAAGAGGACAGCATTGTTAGGTAAAACATTTTTTTCCTGAAATATTTGGTCTAGTTCTAAAAACTTTTCTTTGGTCTAGTTCTAAAAACCTAATGGCAAGAATATGTCTGATTCCATTCAAATCAAGTTTGGAAATGATTAGAAAATTCAATTCACTTTGAACTGCCCTGTAATAAGAAACAATTCAATCTGCTCTATCTTCTACTGTTTCCTTTCTTAATGTTGACAAATTTCGAATTAGTTGGGTTTTGTCCTTCTTAGACAACATGCTGCTTTATAAATTTACTCTCTGATATTAAAGAATTTCAAGATTTCCAGGGGCATCAATATGTTTGAGTGACACCTTGGTACAGGTAATGAGTTCTGTATTCACGGCAGCTAAGATCATTACAGGGTACACTGCATTAGGTTATAGTGTAAAAGCAAGATCAGATGCAATGTGTGACATTCAGGATTTTTATTTATATATACACACACATACAAATATATATATAAACTTTCCTCTTTTTTCACTTTCCTTATAGCAAGCATCAGAAGTAAGACTACAAGAGCTGTCAGATGTAGCTAAAATTTTGTACTTAAAATAATTAGAAATATTAATACCTGAGGCTTCTTCAACAACAGAGACTCAGTCCCACCTTCTATATCTAATAGTATTTGATTTGCAAAATGCACCAAGTTTTGTATTTACTGGTAGCTGAAGCTGTGGAATATGTGAAAGTTAATGGTGCTTTAGAGCCTATTATTAGCATTTTCAAATTTTTATAAAGCAGCAATCTTAGATTTTTTTGAATATATATACCATACATGTGACGTATCTAGTACTATGCACCAGATATTTCAACATTTGTGGATTTATTTACCTTTTTAAGATAGAGGGCTCTATCATCTCACCCACATATTACAGGCCAGAGAATCTTACTCAGAAAACTTCATGAAAACACAGACCTCCTGTCTGAGCTAATGAAAATATTACAAAAAGATGTCCATGGTGGAAATGTTAAAAGTACTTAACTCTTACATTTCTATGGATTGATTGCTTATTCACAGTGTATAAGTTATACATCAACAGACCTTTAAAAATGCATGAAGAGAGCATTTCAGAAGAGGAGCCATCTAAGCCAGAAGATGAAAAGAACACCTCCTCAGCTAGACAGTAGAAAGTACAGCAAACAGGACAAAAGAACTTGGGTGCTTTTTCTTTCTAGGTGTCTAGGAAGCACCAGCCATGATTCATGGCTGCTTCCACAGGTCACGAAGAGAGCAAGTCCTTTTCAAAGTCAGAGCAGGGCTGAAGGCTGACCAAACCAAAGGAGAACTCTGCGTTCTGATTTGAGAGTGTGGAGGAGTGTTGCTCTCGCTCCTGGATAAGTGCTCCTACCATAAGGTAAAGCTCAGGTTGCTTTTCCTCTAGCACAATAAATATTTATTATTCTGTGTTAAGACAGGCTCAAAGTTTCTAATTTTTGCATTTAGATACTCAGAAACCAGATATGCTACTTTAGTCCTTTTCTCTTCTCCATTCCCTTTTCTCGTTTTGTTTGAAAACTGCAAATTGATGACAAATCTGATGTATTACTAGGTAAACTGTTCTAATAATTTATTTCCTAAAGTATTAAGAACTTGAGCTTTCTCAGTAGCTTGAATTCGCTTTGCCTCCATATGCTGACTTTACTTTTGGGAAAGACATACAAACTAGAATTTCTTCTTGTGGGAAATGATAATGCAACCTTTGTTTTAGAAATGACAGGTAAGAAATTTGAACATATATATCACAGTGCATCTGCTAAAAACTCATGCTCCCACATCAGCTTATAGAAGATGCAGCACAGTGTCAGAATAAAGCGTTGGAATTTGACTGTATGAATTCTGTTAAAATTTTCACAGAAATTTTCATTTGTATGGCAACAGGGAAAAATGAAATAAATTTGCATTTCAGCACAAAAAAAATCGATGTTATTATTATTCCTCACATCTATTGTTTTACATGATTGTTATATTCTAGATGATCTACCTTATTTTAATATACACATAATTTAATTCAAAAACAACTGTTAAATGAAGCAATGGATAAGCAAAATATAATGAGACTGTATCTAGCACAGTTACACAGCTTTTCCCAAGTGATTACCATAATTATAGATTATGTCCTAAAAACTCGGGACTGATTCTTCTGAAATCAGTGCACGCAGCCATTCCTTCTGTTCAAAGGGGACTTTAAAACAAGACAAATTTTGGAAATGCTAGAAATAAACAGTAAAGAGAGGCAGATACTCACAGCTATACAACATCAATTACACTCCAGAAAGGGATGCCGGCTCAGATAGCATGAAGCAGGAAGGCACAATGGTGGGGACAGTGCCAGGTAACAACAGGCGTTCTGCCACCCTGAACAATGTGCTACCTAACAAAAATATGTCCTTTACTGTGCCATCCAGACAAAGAGAAGCCTTTCCCTTCCTCTTTTCTTCATTAAATACATAAGCTAGTACATCGCAGTCCTCACAGAACACAAAGTACCAAAAGTCTGATTTTCTTACATCTTGCATTTCTTGGCACCTCCATAAAATGCTGCCGTCTCCATTCAGAGCATTTCTTGCTACTTTGTGGAGGTGTCGACACAAGATAAGAAGTAGTCAAAAAGAGGCCTGTAATACCCAATCCTGCAAGGTTAATGATGTTAAAGGAAACTTGTTCTTTCATATTCCCTAAATTTGAGAGTTAACTAAGCTACCTGAATATTGCAACAGAGAGCTTTATTACTAAATCTTATTTAAGCCAGTTTTTCTATCCCAATTATAATTAGGAATAACAGTTAGACAGAGTAGCTGAGATGAATTCCAGTGGCACTGGTCTTGTAACCAGGGTGATAAAATCAGTTGACCATAAACATGAACAGTGCTGCTATGTTCCTGGTACAGCCCTACCCGCCTGGACATTAGGTCTGGGAACAAAGGGTCTAGTCTCTAGGTAAACCATTAATGTTAAACAATAGTAGTGAAGGGGATTTTTAATACAAACAGCATTGCTCCATAGTTACAGGTGCATTTATGGTACCTATCTATTGTGTAAATTAACTGAAGCAGAGAGTCTTGCATCTCCATACAAAGGGGTTAGTTTCTGATAGGGGCTAGATGTCGCCTAGAACCGGTCAAGACGACCCTGCTGTGTGGATGGGAGCCAGAAGAGAACTGAGTTTGCGCAGAAACAAAAGTCAATCAACAAACACTGTGATGAAGAGGATGAGCCTTCATCTTGGGACCCCTGACGACCACCACTAGGAGGCACTGAGCAAGCACAGCTGGGAGGAGTATATGGAAATGACTTCTTGGAACTGATTTTAATATGAAAGGGATAAGTTATGTAACCTAATAAATATGTATATTTTGATCTATATAAACTGACACGGAAAAATATGAGGTATGCACGTTCGGTGGAATTATCCCCTGTGCATCCAGCGCTGCAATAAAGAATGCCTGCCTTTTAACACTACATTGGTGTTACGAGGTTTTATTCCCGGATTTTCGGTGACAGTCTTCTTTGTTTTCTACTAATTTATTGTGTGAATTTCATAAATTTTAGCAGTCAGGGAAGTGAAAAGCTACCCCCATTGGCCAAAACCAAGAACAGTTCAGGCGTGCTAAATCAGGTTCTCCGAACAGCTGTGCCAGTGTTCCTCTGTCCAAAACTGCTGGTCAAGTCTTGGGTCTTTCCTGAACAGGTTGCCAGCTGCATGAAGTAATGCCAGATTGTATGGAATACAAACAGACATCTACTTGGATTTATATTTAGACCAGCAAACATGATGCTTTTGTGTCCCATGGTCAGGTTTAAGTCTAGGCCTCCAAAACTGTATCTTACTGTATTGATCAACTGTGCCATCTAGCTCTCTTTTAAGGTAATCCTATTATGTAGTGAATAGTGATGAGAGATTTTAGCACTGCTGAATTTGTGTTAAATAATCCCTCTAAGCAGTTGGATACTAAATGAAAATATTTCTGCTGTACCTGGGCCAAGTCTGAAAACATCATAGTATTTTTCTACACTTTTAATACAGATTAATTCAACATGACTACTTTACCTAATTTTTACTAGGCAAATATTCATGCAAGAGGCTAAATATTCTGCACTTTCAATAAAATCTTCTAAATAATTTCACTTGGGTTTCAAAAAAATTAATAAAACTCAGAAGTACACTTCTGTTAATTGTGGATGTCAAGGAGAAACAGGTTTATCCCAAATTTTATAAACTGGAAAGCCTTTCCTTTAGATTCTTATCACTTAACGGTCATTTAAACACCAGGCTTCCACTAACAATCCATTGGGTGTGGCACTGGAACAAAGATTTATCACCAAAACTGGTTCAGCTGTCAGCTGACATTACCACCTGGAGGAAGAAATAAAACCAAACCAATAAAATAACCTCCCAGTTTACTTAACAGGTAACACTTCAAAGGGCCTTGAAACCAATTCAACAAACCAATCAAAACAGAAAGGAGAAAATTACAGCATTAGCATGAAAATACTGCAACTTCAAGACACACAATTATGGTAATTTAGGGAATAAAAGAACTTCAGATTCCTTCTGAGACAAGGATTCAGAGTTGAATCCTTTACACAGCCAGGAGACTCGCACTTGATAAGCAGTTGTTACTCGAGGCTCTAGATTAGGTGTTCTCTCAAGAAGTGTTTATTGATTGAAAAAGAAAAAGGAAAAAATATTAATGGCAAAACATACTTTATTTAATGAGGTAAAGAATGACTCAGAATGGAATGACCAGTCTCTGAGAGATGGATTCTGTGCAAAATTACTGTTTTAGCCAAAGAAGTACAAATGGAAGGACCATGCACTCTTCACAAGAAGGAAGACAAAAACACTGCTGAAAGATAGCTGCTAGGAGGTGGGAATGTGCATGGAAAGCTACTGCAGGCAGCACACCTTCTCCTTGCCTAACCCTAGCCAGCGCTATGGAGACAAGCGCGAGCGCGCACATGCGCACGCGCACACACACACACACACCCCCCCATCAAAGGTGCAATTACTTTAAAATGCTCCCATTAAAACTGAGAATAATGACTTAATGAGTCTGGGAGCCCAAGATGGTAGGTTTTCTTGCATAAGGAGATAGAAATACTGATGCACTCCTGCGAACACTGGTGCACACATGTGCAAGCGCACATAAAAGATAGAATGTGGAATTGTATAACCTCATAATTACACATAAGCCACAGTGTCTTTCTGATTTCTTCTGTCTTATTTCTGTCTTTAAGACTTTTGGATGGATAAGCGACAAATTAGGCATCGAACCTGCTGTTTGGCAAGTACTCTTTCCTAGATAGCGAATTCTGGTATGCAGTCTGGCTAAAACACCCGACAGGCTCCAACTACCAGTGACATCAAGAGAAACTATGGCTCACGGTTGTAGGACTTTAAAACTTTAAATAGGTTTCGCATTAATAAATCCAAGCGAAAAAGGGGGGGCTCAGAAGTGAATGTGTATTTCTGGGAGGCTAAGGATTAAAAACCAAGCTACAGTGAGCTTTTGGCCACTCACCAACCCTGTCTAGTTGATGCACTGCAGTCTTACTGCAAGAGTGTCAATTAGGGGCCACCAGCAAGACATGGTCCTCCTGTCATGCACTTTTTCATGTATCTTAAATAAGCTGAGAAAAACTTCACTGGTTTTCCTGTCTCTCAGGGGTTTCACTCGCACCAGCAGGTATCTTAGCTGGAGAGCTAGGGTAAGTATTTCACTTGCCCATGAAGAAGCACAAACCCTGACCATGTCCCAGTATCTAAGGTATTCAGAAGAATACTAGCCTAGTCTCTAAAATAAAACATTCTAAGAGGAGGACCCAGAACATTCAGGAGTGGCTGAAGCCTCAGGGTATTATAGAAAATGTAAGTTAGAAATGCAGGTTAAATGATCATCTTCTGCACTAACTGAATTTTTCCCTTAGATGACCCCAAGGGAGAAAGTGGGATTCTCTAAAGTAACCAGAAGATATCCACATCAAAGGCTTGACTAAATTTTGAGCTCACAGGGGAATCAAAGAGGTATCCCCTTTGTAGTTTAGCAACATGCACACTGAACTAAATGCAAACTGTGATAAAAATGTTAAGCGAGCTAAATTCAGGCTACATGGTTGAAGAATAGAAATACAGGGAGACAACACAAATGCAACTGTATGTTTTAAGTAATATTTCATTTTTTTTATACGCTTCAAGCAAATTGTCCTTCTACTGCTGTGTTATTTCAATGTGAATTACTTCCATTTTGCAAGAGAAGAGGAGGGGAGGGCGATATTGTCTAAGAACATTCTGCACCAGTCCAGGCCATCCACAATCCCACATCCAGATACTGATCTGAGCAAAGAAAAAAGACTATTAATTTCCTTATATTGGTGTGTGAAATGACAATAACTCACATTTAAAGGCAGCTACAAGGGAGGATCCTCACACCGCTATTCTCTGCTGTGACGCAACCTATTGTGTATTTGGTATGTGTTAAATAAGTGCACTAGAAATCTTTTTCTCATGTTGAAATACCTGCCAAAAACAAAGCAGAAATATGTCTGAGGCAAACAATCCCGAGGTTTTGAGAAGTAAATTATATCATGAACAGACTGTAACAAAAAATTCTTTTTAATCATTTCACTTTGTAGCTTCCCTAAGACTTTAGTCAGGAAGATTAAATTGAGAAACGAAGTTAAGAGAAAGTTACGAACGTTTTGACTTATGGGAAGAAGAAAAATTAATTTTGGGTTTCAGATCATTACAATATTGAAAATTGGAACTTGATTAGCACATAATTCCTTCTACGTCAAAACCAGATCAAATCTGCTTATTTTTAAGTACCTTTTTGTGCTTACTATACCTTGATCCCATATGGAATAGGAACAAGTGTCTTATTCCCGCACCAGTCAAAAACTGACGACAAATATACACATGATCATAGAATATTATGCTTTTTTCAAGGGAAAAAATCACAGCAAAATTATTCTAAAACAGGTTTTAGAAGCACTGTCATAAAAACAAATTAAATATACACACAAGTATAACAAAGTGAATCTCCCTCATGGAACCATTATTTTATAACTTAAAAGGGGAAAAAATGCAATGTAAGGAACTGAAAACAGTGATATATTAACCAAAAAATGACAAAAATTGTTTAGGCACATTTGCAAAAAAAATTTAGCTGCAGACAGTTTGCTATGGATTTGACCCTTGAGTGCAAAGAAGACAATAGTCTTTATTACAGTGCATTTGGTCCATTAATTCATTAACTTCTTACATGAAAAAGACAGAAAATCTGTTATAGATTGTAGCTATCTAAACACAAATAGAATCCAGAGATAGAATATTCGAAGAGAAAAGCAATTATTTTACAAAAAAAAAAATAAAAATGCACTCAATGGATGATATAGATGAGATTTTAAAACAATGCTAATTGTCTAGTCCATACTAGCTTCATCCAAAACAAGAGCAATGTGGGCTATGCTGATGTGGTATTCCAGCTTTCAGATATCTACTGTTCGACTAGTTGGCACAACCCTCCTCCCCCCCAGCCCTGAAATCTCTTGAAAAATGTGTGCAAACTGTAATTTTTTTTGAAAGTCAGATATTTTGATAAAAATAATCCAGACAGAAAAGAAATAAAGTTTCACTGTGCTATGTTTCAAAAATTATGCATAACTGAATGAAGTAAACTGTCTTGGATGTCCCCCATTTGTCTAGTAAAACATAACAAAAGCACAAATACACATGTCCACACACAAAAATATTATTTCTTTGAAAATTTTGATTTAATAATTCAAATTATTTCATTAAATCGAATTGAGCAAAAGATGTCATCATATAGTAAAAAGGCTAAATACAAGTGGGAGACAGAGTGCATTTGGGTGATACAAGTGGTGGAAGAAGTGAAAACATTAGTATCCTCTCTCTTCCTTTAGGGAAAACAAAGAGGAAATAAACCAAGTCTTCCAGAATTTCCTCCACCAGTAACAGGCACGTGAATAACTTAAACAGCCAAGAATTAATAAAATTAGAGAACAAACAAAAGAAGAACCATAACATCCAGGCTGCCTGAAAAACATTCACTATTCCATCTACTTTGAAATTTACACTGGCCTGAAGCCCAGAAATGGCAATATGCAATCCGGCACCTGTGACAAGTCTAAGATTGATGTCTTTTGACCTGTCAGGATAGAAATGGAGGACAGAAAAAGAAGAACAAGAGCTTTCTAATAGAAATAGGCCCAATTTTATCTGTTGAAAACAGTAGCTTTTAATGGTACTATAATATTCTGTACGAAAACAGGATTTTACAGTTTTTAAGGTTTTCTGGGGTGCCATTAATAAATTTTATTTCTCTGTGGCTTGTATGTCACGACTGAGTACACTCCTACAAGCAACAGAAGGATTAAAAAAATAAAACCTAAAGTATCTTAAAAAATTCTTAATGCTCATGCCTGCACTTTTTGAACTTAGTGATATAAACTCCACTCACTGTGCCAAATCAGATGTTACAGTGCTTCTACACTAATTGGGGACTAATTTATTTATTTATTTATTTGCCTTTCATAAATGTGACACAGTAAGATATGGGAAAGGGTTTGTTGGCTCCTGCTTGTAATGACACACGGAACTCACTTCTAGCTCTTTGCTTAGTGTTTAAGCTGACAAACGCAAAGCTAAATCCCAGGTGGGACACAGTACAGAGAAATTATGTGTTGTAAGCGTGCTTGCAAAGGAGCAAAAGCAGGTCTCTTAAATACTGCATGTTAGGTAATCCATGGAGTGGACCAGCGTTTGCATCTAGCTTCATATTTTGCCTCTTTGGTCAGGAGCCATGCAGCACAATGAAGAGGTGTTACCTTGTTCCTGCTTTTACATTAGAAGCAGAATTTAACATCCAGGAAAAAGAGCAGTGGTTTAGATTAAAATGCAAATAAAGCATTTTAAGAGTGCTGCTTAACACTACTTCTGCAATACAAAAGTCTCAGAGCAAAGTAACAAAGATAGTGGCAGAATTATCACAGCCTTCAATTTCAGAAAAATCCAGGATCTACTGTATTAACCATTGAACAGGCAGACTTCATCCCACTGGCTTGTTTTCAAGAGTTCTTCTTCAAGGACTCTTGCAATAACTTCAATGAAAATAATCCAATGTTTTAGGTAAGGCCCTCCGATATAAATGCAAAAACTCAGGAGTGTTATTTACAAAAAAATCAGACGAACAGAAATTTGTCATCACCTATAAATAATTATTATATGCTTAATAAAATCACAGAACTATCCATAAGCATTTCAAATATTTTCATAATTAAACAGCAGTCAGTGATGCCCCATAGCATTAAAAAATAAATGGGTGGAAATAGTCAAATTATTTTAGAACTCTTTAACGTGGAAATGTAAGTTATCTTCCAGTCTATAAAACACTTGAAAGAAAAGTTTTGAGATTTTTTTTTTCAAAATCAATCAGATCAACTGTTTGCATCCAGATCATATGCAGCAATTTCAGCTATCTCTTCAGAAAGTAAGATCAGAATCATAAAAATGATGAAGAAAATGTTTGATCACTCCCAAACACATGCCTGATGCACACTGATCAATCCATTCACACATAGGTTTTAGTAACTAGTAACCAACATGAACATTACAGACAAGCACAGCATTTAAGAATTTTATTTAATATAAATGTGTTTCCCACGTAAATTTACAGATCAAAATATGGACATCCTGGGTTCGGCCAGGACAGGGTTAATTTTCACCGGACTCCAGGAAGGGGCACAGCCGGGGCG
>Ga0065711_1029657_pt1 | contig 35343 bp, 24 predicted proteins | sample Hoacrofraction12_FD_59098 | JGI IMG/M metagenome (GOLD analysis project Ga0065711, IMG submission 59098) | Hoatzin crop microbial communities from Cojedes, Venezuela - Epithelial fraction 12 v2 (version 2) | ecosystem: Host-associated > Birds > Digestive system > Esophagus > Crop | place... | reverse complement strand
CCCCCCCTTTTTTTTTCAAAGGAAAAATAGATAGCTGGAGGAATTTCTCCATTATTTTGACTCGTATTTTCTCAGTTTTATGGGGGGCTGCCAGTAACAAGTTAGGAAAGTGCTGTTTCATCCCAGGACAGAAGTGTCCAGACTTCCCAGGCTCCCAGCCAAGGGTGAGCGGAGCCTAGTGTTTCTGGAGAGAGCGCTGGGCTCAGCGTTATGGCTGTGGTTTGGTTCCTGTTTTATTGTCTCTCATGACACTGAAATAAAATGACTCAGGAGGCCCTGGAGCCAGACAAACCTTTCTTGCCCCATGGCTGAGTTGCAAAGCAGAGTCAGCGTCATGGCAAAGCAAGCCCACTCCCCTCCATCCAGTGCAGGGTTCTGGTGCTTCTTGCTGGAGATGACAGTTCAAGACCACTCAGCAAAAAGTCTGGCAAAATAAAAACCCACCCTGACCATGCAAATGTGCCCATCTCTTCCCATCTGCCCAACACAGAGCTTAGGGTTTCTCACTCTTGCCTGGCAAGGCAAGGGGCCAGGCAGACTTTCTTAGTCATTGCCAGCTCTGCAGATATTTTCTGATCGCATGAGGCATCAATTCTGTCAAACTTCAGTTTTGCTGACGTGGTGAAGTATGGCCTGACTCAAAGCCCCTTGAAAGCAGCAGCAGGATCTGGCTGAGGCTGGAAAAGCCAGTGGTTTGAATCTACTTTTCTCCTGACACTGGTGCTATAGAGGAAATGAGACCAAAGCTGGAAGTGACTGCTGCTGAGGTCTGCAGACGCCAAATCCCTCCCCTGGGATTTCTTCCCTGGAGAAGTTCCCACATGTCCAGAAAATGCCCGTCTCCCTGGAATAAGGTAGTATGTTGTTGTGGATGAATATCCCCCAGCCCTCACTTTTCTTTATTCCCCTGGAAAAAAACAACAACAAAAAACCACTCAAGCAAACAAACCAAACCCCGGTAAATATTTACTTGGTGGCACTTACTAAACTGAAAAGGAATTGAACCGGGTTTTAAGACCTGCAATTTTTAACTTTTCTCAGAGGACTGCAGCCTTGAGCACCCTGGGTTTGCTCTCTGCCCTACAAAATATAGCAGTGCAGGGATCCCCTCTTTTTTTTTTTTTTCCCAAGCCAATCAACCTGCAAAGATAGAGAACAAATCACCACATCTTTGCCGAGATTTTTAACTATTCATCAGCCCCATTCCTGTCTGTGCAGTGGAGAGAAAAGCCTGTCCTGTGCTACGATGGCATCGCTCTCTCTCTCTCTCGGACCTTCTCCAGATCTGCACCGCATCCCATGGAACAGTAATGGTTCTTTCATATTTACAGCCACAGGACCCTTGTGGTGGTGGGACACAGTTTGACTTTGGTAAGTGAATCGCAGCCAACTACACACTAATAAGAGTCTTCACAGACTGTGAAGAGACTTCACTACTCTACCCAGCTCATTTTCAGGTCAGAAGTGGGGCTGAAATGTCAATCTTTCCTCCTGCTCTTTACCTCTCCAAAGGGAGCAGCACACCTCGCTGACATTAAAGGCGACTGAGCAAAAGGGCATGAATATAGGCCAGACTTTATATAATTATATAGGGAGGAAAACTGGGGTGTCTCTTTGTAGAGGCTGGGAATGTTCCACTGGAAAACTAGGTTAGACTGAAAAAAAGAAAAAGCCTCTGTAACCCAGAAATAGCTGGGAGGTTTAAGTATAATTTTCCAGGCCTGTGTTATTATGGTGCTAATTCAGGTCTGAGAAATGTAGGTAAAGGTCTCCCAAGGTCAAGAGGAGAAAGAAATCACACCCACAGCTTCCTTTTCATAAAGGACCCTTGTCCTGGTCAAACAGTCTCCGTTCACATAGGTTTGGTTTCCCTCACTGCGTGGGTGGTAATATTTGTGTTTAAATTATGGATAGATTAATTAATTAATTAATTTAGGAATAAGGCAATTTTTTGAGTTGCCTGGAGTATCCTTTCACCTGGAAGGTGAGTTTTGGGACCAAGCAGAGCCTGGAGGTGCCTCACATGTCCCAGGAGCCCGGGTGCAAGCAGAGAGCTGGGAGGAGGGACTGGTGGGTGCTGCACAGCCAGCAAGGACGGAGCTATGATTTCCCTTTGCATCCCTGCAGCCTCTCCTCAGGCAGCAAGCGATGGCACAGTAAGGCCAAGCCAACTGCCTCGGAAAGCCCAAAGCAAGTCCACTGCAATGTGTATTGCTCTTTGAATTCACATTTCTTTTTTATTTGTACGAGGCTAATGAAGATTTTCTCCCTTCATGGACTGCCACCATGCAAACTACTACACAAGAATGTGCCTGTGCCTAAGAAGGAACAACCTCCAAACTACGTCAGTCCTTGTCAGTCCACATAACGCTGCATTTCGCCGAGAGCAAAGTGACCGGAGCTACCAACACCTGCCCTGTCATGGGAGGAGATTGCTGCTAAGAAACGTCAGCAGTGCAAGGAAGGAGGAGGAAGTCAGTGCAATGATTTTTCTGGGAAGGTAAGACATTTCCCTTCCCTGTCTGAAATATGCATATTTAAACAAGTGCTAGGAAGTTGTGCAAAGTAAAATGAGCTGGTTTCACTCACACCAGAGCCAAGAACCCAAAGCCTTGTTGCTCTGGAATCTTCCAAGCCTCTTTAAGTTAAAGTGAGCTCCCAAACAGAGGGTGTATCTGTGGGGAAGGACTACCAGCAACAGGTCTTTTTTCAGATTAATGTCCATTTGCTACCCCAGGGCAGTGGTTGGATGTGTGGTAGCAGTTTCATCATAGAGCCATCCTGAAACCCAAAAAACAGTGTCCAGACCTGAGACAAGGAGGGAAACTGTTGACTCTGAAGCCAGAGTTCAGAGCAGAAAAGTGCAATGCTAGAAATGGCTAAAACAGTTTGAAGGAATTGTATTTTGGCCAATCTGATCTGCACTTTCTTCTCTCTTAAAAGTCAGGCTTCCTCTGAGATTTAAATTGCTTTTATCTTGATTTCCTTAGGACATGGAGCCTGTGTAATCATCGTCCCTCCAAGGGGCAGACAGAGCGGCTGGGGTGATGAGGATGGTGAGGATTTGAAAGAGGTGCAAGGGCAGGAGGGTGGGCACTGGTGTTACAGCTCAGCCACGACACAGAGAGATGGAGGAAATCAGCCTCCAGCAGATGTGCACAGGACCACTTGGGTTTTAATTGCTTTTCTTCTTGGACTCTTTCTTCTGAGCGAGGTTTCAGCAGCACTGCCAAGTCCACTGATTTCCCCAGACAAGGCTGCAGGGTGAAAAAGGCTAAACAGCCCTGAGCAGCACTTCTCACTTGTGATTGCCCCTGGAAGCTAAAACTCAGTCCCTTCTGGTTTTGATCCCCAAACAGATGACAGGTGGTAACTCTTCTGTCGCTGTATTTTTTCTGAGATTAATTTAGATCCCGGACCTGTAGATATTTGACTAGGACTGCTCAGACCTTGCTTTCTATGACTATGGACCTGTAAATGTATCAAGATGAAATCTCTTTGGAAACCTGAGCAAGGCTTGGACTAGATGTGGGGTGGGTAAGCAGATAAATTCTTGGAGACCCACAAAATCTCAGCTTTTGGAGCAAGGCCCCTGAAACTCTAGAACTCACAGCAGGATTTTCACTCAGCCATTTACATTGTGGGTCTTTAAAGGCCAAAAGTGATTTAAAGGCCAATAAAGATTTGCCCTGGCTGATGCAGAATGCACTGGATTGCATGATAAGAAATGTGAAACAAAAAGAAATCAGAAGTGTCAGCAAGGTCAGCAGTCAATGCAGAGTAGGCAAAAATCACCAGTCTTGGAGTTAATCCTTATGGTTTGCTCTCCTGCACCATCCTGTGCTGGGACAGGAGACAGGGATGGTGTTTGGATAGTTTAGTGAACAGCTTTGCTTGAGTTGGAAGGAGATGAGCGTCTTCCGCTTAAGGTAACGGAGAGGATCTTGAAGCTGCGGCTATTTTACCATCTGGGAGCAATACAGCTGCAACCTCAGGCCAGCAGCTGTGGTCTTGTGAGTCTTGGACCCCAAAGAAAATGGGAGATAAAAGTTGCCTTTGATCTTATTGGGCTGCATTGTTATTGCAAAGTGCCTCCATTTATAATTTACTGCAGTTGTAGCTTGGGGAAAGATGGGAATCCGGGGAAATGGAGCAACACAGCTCGTGGGAGGGACTGGTCATTTTGAAAGCTCTGTCTTAGAGCCGACATGACTGCCTGCTAGGTCAGACAGGGAAGAGATTATTATTCTCCCCCTCCTCCTCCTTTACAAAATATATCCGTGTCTGAAATTGCTCAGTATCAGGGACCCGTCCAGAAACCCTTCCTTATCTCTTGACTAATCATGCCTGGATGAGGCCAAACTGGAGCTTGCTTCATCTCACAAAGGACTAAACAAACACTCTGGCTCCCGGTGATGCAACTCCAAGTTGATTTTTCCAGTTACTCAACTCCTCTCTCCCGACGTATAATGTGCTGAACTTTGAAATAAATGCGTCTCTCAGCGATTTCAGCAATTTATGTCAAGAAAATCTGGATGCATCAAAGTGAGAGGTAATATTTTCTGACACAGCACAGGAATAAAGCTGCAGCAGTACATGTAGCTCCTGAGCCTTCGTCTCAGCTCTGCTACTGACAAGGTCTATAGCCAAGGGCAAGGTGGTTGAACTGCCTGTTCCTCAGTTTCCCCACTGCTACAAAGAGGATCTTGGCATTTATCCCAAGCAAACAAAGTGGGACCATATCACATAGTATACCTGTAACACCGACAGAAGCTGTCTGTGAAAGAAAGGAAATGTGGGCTCTGCTGTCTCAGCAGAGAGGATGTTTTATTCTCCATTTGTGCTAAAAAATGCAGCATGTAAAGAGGTGTTGCTGATTATTCCTAAGAATCAGCAACATACATTGCATTCAAAGAGCCTTTTCCATATGCTATTTCTGTTCTCTTGGCTGCTTCCCAACATGGGTCATTACCTCCTGCCTCTCACAATTGCCCCGCTGCTTCTTTCTGATACAGCCTCCCCTTTCCCCACCCAAAATGCCTGCACGGAGCTGCGAGGAGCTTGGAGGGCTCAACACCCAGAGAGGCTGCGTGCCCCGATGGGAGCTGGGGGCATTTGGATATTCATGAGAGCCGCTCCCAGCTTGAGGAATCAGACCCAATGCTGCCATTTTTATGCAAACAGCCTTGCTAATGAGAGACAGCTCTCCCTCCAGACCCCTTGATGAGAATCCCAGAAGCCTACAGGGTCTGAAATCCAGAGCTTCCCTGTGATTTATCTAAAAGAGAGGGAAATCCAGGAAGTTAACAGTGCCTTGAGGTTGCCTTTTTTCACCCCACGAAGGTTGGGGTTGATGAGCAGATTTTTTAGGGTAGTATAACCTGTCCGTGACTCTGCTTACAGCAAGAAACTAAATTGCCCAGTTTTGGCCATGAGATTCCCAATGACAAAGGTGACAGGTTTGTCTCCCTGCTGTTCCCCACCCAGAAGGCACCTTGAGAACCGGGGGCCGCCATCCTCTCTGCCCATCAAGCATCTCCTTGGAGAGGCTCAGCCCTGGGATTTGAAGCTGCCACCAACCGGATCTTGAGTCTCCACCTCCCACACCCTCGAGAGAGATGTTCAGCCTGAATTTGAGATGCCCTAGTCGGAAAATCCAGACTTTGATGAGGTCCTGGGAGAGGAATTCATTCTATGTGCACTTTTCTACAGCACTTTATAAAGACCTCTTTAAGACAACCTGTCTTTTAACCCTTTTATCCTCTCTATATTCTCAGAGCACAGGGATGTGCTATTTCTTTTCTGATCTACAGACAGGGAGACTCAAGTGTAGAAAATCTAAATTAATACCTTCATTGCATTCACACAGATGGTCTGTTGCAGAGCAGAAACCTCACACAGCCCTCAGCTAGTCTTCAGTTACCATCCAGAGGAATAAAATATTGTTCTGGAAGGGAAAATAGAGTGACCTTTGGCTTGCCATACACTCTGTCATATAATTTGTGTAACATCTTCCATGTGGGTGAGGCCTCCTTTGGTCCTTGGCCCAAGGCAATACTCATAGTGTCCTCCAGCCTGGGGTGTTTTGCTTTCTCCTTTCATTTCAGAGCCACGAGGAAAATGCTCACGTGGAGGTTTGCTCCCTAGGTCCAGCTCCAACTGAGACACCTCTTCCAAGCACTGCCAGGAGAGCAGCGCTTGTGCCTTTGGCTCCTGGAGCTCAGCTGCAAGTCGGAGGCTCTGTTCAGAGCTGAAATGACCTCAGCCAGCCCGGGCCGGCACTTCAACAGCCTCATCCAGCATTTGCAGATGCACGGACACGCTCCCTTGTAACCCAGATACCTCCATCCCAACTCCTCTAAAAGCCTTTTCCTCCTCTGCCTGCTCATGTAACCATCAAAGGAAACTTTGAGCCTTCGTCCTAAGTCACAGAAGGATTTTTTTAAAGTGCTGTGCTGGGCATGAAGGCAATCCTTAAAGTGAAAGGTGCAATGGAAGAGGAAGGTTTGGGCAGGCTTTTTCATTCCCTCTGTTTTTCGTGGCTACTCTCAGGTTTTGACTGGATTTTGTCCATCTCTGGACCAAAGTTTCCCCTCTCTCTCTCTCTCTCTCCCCCTCTGATTTCACCTTAGGTAAATAGGTATGTATGTGATGTGTATGAAGGCTTAGATTATATAGCAGTATGGGTGACATGCAATCTTTCACTGCCAATGTCAGTATACTTACCAGAATACTGATAAGTATGTTTTATATATATATACGTATGTGTGTATATATATATATAAATAGAAGTGTATGTATAGGTGTAGTACGAGCACACCTGAGCTGTTGTGGTCCCACCCAGCGTGAGGCGGGCATGCACCAAAGCCTGGGCTCCTCTCCTTCCCAGGGAAGGAGCTGGCATGGCCAGTGCCTGACGTGTGGATCTCAGCTTCCGTTGGATCAATGGAGAGGGAGGGAAGGACACCTTGGGCTGGTAATTTAACCATCTTATGACATGGGAGGAATTTCCCTGCAAATGCACCTGCACAGTAATTTTGCAGACAGCAGGGTGCCTTGCCTGGCTGGGATAGCCCCTGGGCTTCAGTCCGCAGGACACTTCAGGAAAAACACCAACAAACAAAACCTCTCCCCTTCCCAAAAATCCTTCAGTAATGAAACCTGGAGCCAGATATGGTTTTAACTCCCACTGAGGATCGATGGTGTATGCAAGGCATAATATCCACCATTTTCAAGGTCTGCCTATAACTCACCCCAGGGTCAGCATCATCCCAGAATGTCATTGGGACCCAGGCTTAAGGTGACTTGTTCCCCAGGAATAACCAAAGTGAACTTGGTGAGGGTTTTTGTTCCCTAGGGCACTCTGTGGGTCTTTCCCTGGAGCCAGCCAGTAGATCAGCTTTCCCTGCTTGGGATGGCTTCCTACTACTGCCCAGAGCCTGCCCTGCAGCCAGGGTGCAAACTGCAGCCCACGGCATGCAAACAGCCCTGCAAGCTCTCATGGGCCCAGGTAAAGGCTGTTCATAGGGAGCCCTGACTGCAGGTGACCTCCCAACACAGCCTGGCCTTAGCCAAAAGGTGGGCGATGCCAAAGTCACTCATGATGTAGTGAAGCACTGCCCCAGCCTGCTGTTGTCACTTCTGCCATGGTGTCAAAGTATCTGGGGTGTCCTTAGCACTGCCCTGCCCTCCACATTCCCTGTGATAGGGAGCACCAGTGCCAGAAGTGAGCTGTGGGTCACCAAGGGAAGGATTAAAATGGCAGGGAAGGAAGGAGGGGATTTGGAATGCAGCACATATGTGGGTTTGGATAACTCCTTCCTTCATCCCCTTGCAAGGAAAGAGTCCTTGTCTCTGTCCCCCAGCCCAAAGGGATGTTATCTGGCCTCATCCTGGAGGTAAGCCTGGGTGTAAGCAAACTAACATGAAGTTGCCACACATATTTGACCTCAGTGTAAATGGTTTCAGGCAGGCATGGGCTTCTGCACCTGTCCAGGTTGCTACTCGGAGGTGGCAAGGGACCAGGCACATGTCCAGAGCCTTCATGGGGTGTGCAAAGTGCTGCCATAAGCCAGCAGAAGGTGAGCACTGTATTGCCACTGCCCAGCAGCCTGACCCCTGTGATATGTGCCAGGGCTCCTGTGAAATACCAGGAGCTAGCAGGGAATGATGGGCTTCACTCTGTCCCGCTACCTCGACCTGCAGTCGGGAAGTCTTCCAGCTGCCTGGCACATTAATGCTCCCCACTGCAGTGAAGTCCAGTGGGAATCCCTGGGCTGAAGCCAACCGGAAAGAAAAGAGTGGGAGGCTTTGTAGTGACTTCAGGAAGCTTGGATCAGGGCTTGGGGAGAAGTTGGTTGTCTGAGATCTGGGAAATGGTGTCAGTGCAAGGACCAGAGTCAGGCCCTGGTGCTTGCTTGATTAATTGTGACCTGAAGAGGGTTTCTAGAGCACTAGGACACATGAAGGGACATTTCCTCAGCTGGTTTAGCCTTGTCAAGCTCTCTAGGCTCAAGCTGCTGAGCTGCCTCTCCTCCACTGAGTTTCAGACCTTCCACAAATTAAAACCACCTCCAAGTATATGTACTCCTCTCTTCTTGTCCTCAGCAGTGGTTTTGGTCTCCCCATACGCCACAATATAAATTAATCCAGACAGATATAGTCTTCTGAGGCAAAGTGCAGCTGTAGACCTGAAGTGACCCACAGCTGTGAGCAGTTGGATGAGCCCCATCTGAAACAGAAAGGGTCTACTTGCAAAGACGAAACCGACCTGTAGAAGCAACACAGAATAGGAATTTCTCCAGAGGTCAAGAGGAGCTAGTGGTTGCATTTTTACCTCTTCATCTGTCAGTAGCTTTTAATAAAGAAATTATATCATTTTAGCACAGAGCTGGAATGAAATGGTGATTTCCCCCAAACTCCTCCCATCACAGCTGCAGAGAAAGCTCCTGATCCCCCAGGTCAGACCTGGCTTGCCACCATGGTGTCCTCTGGATGCAGATGTCACTGTCTGGCAGTGCCCACTCTGAGCTGACTCTGTTTTTGGGGGGGGAAGACAGCCCTGTTCCATGGCAGGAGGACAGAGGAGGGACCTGGAGGACAAACACAGGAGTTCGCTTGGCTCAGCTATCACATCAGCATCAAGCTTTAAGGTTTGTTCAGACCTTAAAAACTGGAGCTCTGTTAAGGTTTGTTCAGACCTTAAAAACTGGAGCTCTGCCCATTTTAAATACGAGAAGGGAAACTCTGGAGGACAAGTGTGCAATGTGGTTCCCACTCACACAAGCACATCCACACAGCCTGCCTAATGCTTTTGAAGATGTGGAGGAAGGGAAGGCCTCGTGGTGCAACAGAAATCTTTCTGATTGCTTTTACCATTTGGAAAATTCCCTTGAGTTTCTAATTTAAATTTTCCTTTAACTTCCTAACTTCCCATCTTATACACAGAGAGCTCCCCTGGAACCGCTCTAACTCCACCCCACCTTCCCTTTGGTGGTTTTAGCATCGTATGGTTATTGAAAGCTTTTTTATCCCTGCTGCGTGCTGATGGATGGAGCAGTATTGAGGAGATAGGAACCCTTGGTGTGACTCCTCCTGGCATTGCTGGCACAACGGCTGGACAGAGGAAACAGATGAGCAGAGGGATGAACACTTCCCATCTGAGCTTTCTCTAGAGCCCAAATGACTGTCCCTTGTTCCTTCTCCATCTGTGCTGCTCAGAACGAATGAATCATAGCAGAAAAGCCAGCTAAAGGGATTGCTGTGAGTCCTCTCTCTGACCCCAGACCTACTGTGCATTGGTGGCTCACGTTGCTCCTCGCACAGCCTCAGCCTGGATTCAACACCACCTTGGACCAACGCTTTGGGCTCTGCTCCTCTGATCTGGCAGCAGTTCACATGCAAAGCAGCAGCCTGATGGCTTTGTGGACGCAAGCTAGATATGTAGCCCAGCTAACAGACTTTTCCAGGGCACACAAGCAAAATCGCGATGCCCTGTAGCAGTCAGAGGTGCTCAGCACACATCTGCTCTGGACCAGAGCCTCGAGCAGAAAGCCTAGCAAAGAAGGGAGGCATTTCATTAGGATCACTTCAGTGAGCGCTTCCCTTCAGCTTCCTCTCTGTAGAATGTGGATCTGGTTCATCTGAGGCACCCCAGCCGCACGTGTTGGCCACTTTACAGCAGCCAGGGAGATTAAATCCTGCTCTTCCTGTGCTAGAAGCGCAGGCCCTTTATTATCCAAATGAAACCTGACTTCCTTAAGCAGACACACTTCAGGGCTTGTGTCACACGGATGAGCCATCTGGAGTCCATCCAGCCTGTGGCTGGTTTTTGCACACACAAATACACTGGCTACAAGTTACCAAAATCTTCCCACCATCTGACTTCCACTGTTACCTGCTCTCTCCCCTTGACTTCAGCACTCCCAGCGGGACTCCTAAGAGTCCTTTTGTGAACAAATTTTGTGTGAAGACCTGCTGCCCAAATCAAAACAAGACTGTTGGTTTAAAGAAACGGCTTCCAATTAGACCCAACAATATTAATCAGCCTGAGTGTGGCAGCGTGTTTAGCAAGGCTGCTGCTGATCTTTCTTTTTATGAAGTTGTTCAGGTGGGATTTTTCTGTGTGTGCCTTTTTAATGTCAGTGCATGTGTTTTGAAACCACAACAGTTTTGTTCCTGAGAACAGATGGTGACTGGGGGTTCTTTCAAGCCAGCTGCAAGAGGAACCTGGCCAGGTCCTTAACTGCTGTCGCAGAGTCTCCCACCTGAGATGGCTGTCTGCTTTCCTTCATCAGGAGGCAGAAAAGACTCAGCTCTGATATACAAAACAAAGGTAAAATAAAAGCTTACCCTGCAAATCTCCCACTGGTGTCAAGGAGAATTTTGCAGTGATGCAGATTAAAGGGCAAACCCTGAGCTTGGGAAGTGCTGGGTTGGTCAGGATCCCATGGAGCACAGAAGGGCACAGCAGAAAATGCACCCCGTGCACACAAACACACTCTCTTCCTAGACAGCACTTCAAGCCAATGTCAAATCACTTTTACTGGGGACTTTATTAGCCTGGCAGCAAACCCTGCTTAGCTAGAGATCAAGCTCCTGGTCTATAATGTCCAGATGCCAAAGCCAGTGGTGCATGGTGCAGCCTGCAGTAATGGCCCTGCTCCCTGCCAGGGAGGGGAAGAGGAGTGGGGCTTTGGGGTAGCAAAGACTGTAGTCTGAGTTTGTGTGCTTGAATTTTACCTGAAGAGTGACAAGCGGACCTCACGTGGGATGTGAAAGCAGAAGGAAAGTGTCTTGGACAGGAGGAACCAGCTCAGCATAGCCCACAGCACCAGATCACACTAACAGCGTGACTGATCACTGTCCCTTGCCTCCTCACCCCCTGGTTCTCCCACATGCCAGTGTCACAGTTCCTCTCCACCTGAATCCATGCCACCTTGTTGTGAGCATCTCCACTAGGGGTCCAGTACGCCGGTCACCATTGATGGCTGTAGAAGGAGACAGGTCCCTGCAGACAGTGATTCACAGCTTTGAACTCAGACTTCAGAGGAGGGATTTCTTGCCTTGCACAGGCTACAAGGAGAGTTCATGGTGGCCGTACTCACAGTTGGTTCCCTCAGCTAAGTGCTAATATTACGTGGCTAAATCAGGATCCCTGGCCTGTAAAGTAGATTATAAGTCACTACAAGAGCAGACCAGTAGCAACAAACTACATAAATGGCCCTGTGCACAAAGACCTTTCCCCCATCAGCCTTCTCTTCCTTAAAGAAGTTTGAGCCAAGCAAAACTTCATCCCAGACAGCCCTGGGGAGGCCAGGAACTCCTGCAAATACAGTATGTTGGGCTTAACAATTGTGTTCATCAATAACAGGTAATGTGACCTGACAGGTATTGATTCGGCAGTGCAGCGTCACGTTTGCTCAGTGTGTAGATCACTCAAGCGCAGACACTTCAAATAAGCATGCAGCATGCCCCGTCTGAGCGGCAGGTACAGGGCGTCCCTTCTGCAAACAGACCGCGTGGTCACTCTTCCTGCCTCCCTGGTTCACTGTCATCCAAGGCAAGATATCACCTTCATTAGTGTCCAGTGCTAATGATGTTTCCGTCAGTCTTTGGGGTGAGAGAGTTTTGTATTTTTCAAAGCGCAAGCATAAGGCTGCCACACATCTGCTTTTTTTCCCCACTTCCATGTCTTCTTCTGCCCTCTTGCCCAAGCACCGTTTTCATTTGCTCTGGTTGTGGGGAAAATGGGAAATGAGATGGGGGGCAGGTGGGCTTGGACGAGACAGGCACAGACTGGGGAAGACATGGGATGGGAAAAGTTCTAGGGCAGGAGGGTTGAGAGATGTGAATTTTGAGGTGAGCGAGGTGAGAAGTGAGAGCAGTGGGATAGGACACTATGGGGTGTGGGTGCCTGTTAGGATGCCATTTGGGAGCAAGGCTATGTAGCTCACCTTCCATCCCTCCATCCCTCTATGTACACACAAAAGAATGATCTCTTCCTGCCCCATGAGGAGCAATGAGGCATCCATTTCCTCCTATTTTTAAACTCCAACAATAGGGCAGTACTAAATACGTCCCATGCTGTGGTTTCACCTATGGGAGAAGGGTTTGCCTGTGCACCTAGCCCCATTGCCAGGGCAGACCTTAGGAAGCAGCTCTTGGTTTGAGATTTCTATTAAACCACCTTGCTGTGTCATTTTCCTCTTTTTCACTCCCCTTTCTCCAACCACAACCACCTTCAAGCCAGCTTGTGAGGGAAGAGGAACTCATGTTGACATTTTTGTCTTTCTCTTGTGGTTCCTCAAATGATTAATAGCGAATGTGGGACTCGTGCACTTCCCACTTAGGAAAAACCGAAATAAGACTACGGGGAAATTCTCTAGGCTCTTTCTTGTAAAGTTTTAACCAGATCATCCCATAAATGAGGAGTCCTGGAGCTGTCTCCTGACTAAAGAAAACTAGACGTTTCCCTCCATTCAAAGAGGCTGTCAGAAAGCAACTATGCTTCATATAGCAACTGCAAGAAGAGAAACACCAATTTTATTCTGGTGGTTTTGTAGGCAGCCAGAAAACAGGATGAATTTTTTTTTTTTACAAGTTTTGCAAAGAAATGCAGTGGTTTAAGGTTTGCTTTTCCACCGGGACGAGAGTGGGGAGATGGTGGACATTAGTCATTTGAAATATCTCAAACTGCCCAGGCATTGTTTGGCTCTTATCTAACCTTCCTGAAGCTCTGCAGACACCCATGGAAAGGAGAGGGAAATCCAGCCTGAGCTGCTACACAGAAAAATCTTGTGTTTTGCAGCCTGGTTTCACAAGGTTTTCTGCTCAGGAGCACCAGAGTGTGATGGATGGGAACGGGCACAGACACTGTTGGAGCTGCTGGGCTCTGGGACCAGCAGAAGTAGTCATTTAGTAGTAGTCAAGTAGTCACCAATACCCCCAAGTCCCTAAATAATAGAAATAGTTATAATTATTATTATTAATAATAATAATAATAGTAATAACAATAAAGGAAAAGACATAGGATAATGGTTTTAAACTAAAAGAGGGGAGAATCGGACTGGATATAAGGAAGAAATTTTTTACATTGAGGGAAACACTGGCACAGATTTCTCAGAGAGGTGGTAGATGCCCCGTCCTCGGAAACATTCAAGGTCAGGTTGGACGGGGCTCTCAGCAACCTAATCTGGTGGTAGACGACCCTGCTCATTGCAGGGGGGTTGGACTAGATGGCCTTTAAAGGTCCCTTCCAACTCAAACCATTTCGTGATTCTGTGATTAGGGCTTAGCAGCATTGGGCCATATTCTCCATAACTGTTATTTATGTTATGCCTGGTCCAAGTCTTGTGCCAAGACTTAGAACCCAGGAGATCAAAAAGTCATGACTTCTCCTGACATTTCCTTGCTTTAAGCGGTGCAAATGAGAGCTGCTATCAACGTCCCTTAAGGTGTTTTATGGTATCATCGTAAGGCTGAAGGAAAGATCTGCTACCATTGTGATTTGTGGATTGCGGACAGTGAGCAGCTCATTACCACCCTCATTAAACTCACTGTTGGATGGTGATATTAATATGAGCGATTAACAACATTACTGATATTTTAACATTGGAAATTCAAAAATGAGTCATTGCTGCTCTCCCAGATTGCAAGGATGGTTTAAAGATTAGAAAACTCTCATGTTAAGTCTTTTAAGCTTTTCTCCCCCCACACAAGGGTTAGAAAGCTTCTTTTAAAAAAATGAAAGCACTGGGCAATGGAAAAAAGCCCAAGAGCTTGCAGCCTGGGAGCTTTGAATCCTGCCACGGAAAAGATCAAAACACTGGATTCCGGTAATGTGGTCTTGACCACGGGACGCTCCGGTGGTTTATTTTGTCTTGCGGGCTGTTTGTTGAATGGAGGAGAGTTTCTCATGGACGTGTCCCAGTGCTCTGTGTGTGCATGGTGTGTGTTTGAGAAGCAGCTCAGCCTTTTTATCTTCTGTGTTTGGCTTGTTTAAAAACAAAGGAAAATCAGCAGCATCATGTAAGGCTCAGAAGCAAATGGTAAAATTAAAAGGCAAAGACTTGTTTTGGGATGAGGCTGTGGGACTGAGCTGAAATCTGTTACACATGCTGCTCTAGTCTTAACATTTTGTAATTCTGGAAGGGATCAGAGAGTAAAGCTGTTGACTTTGCTAAGTGCTTGCAGGTCAGGCTGTGGGTAAAAATCCCTTCCATGCTCTAGCTTTCTTATGCCAAGGAAAAAAGAGACTGTCCCATGCTGCGTGAAGGGAGATTTCTCCATTCTGACCAGTGGGAGAGGATGCTGCCCTGCAGTGAGATAGGGTAGGGGTGGAGGCCCAAGCAGGGTGAGAGCCTGGACATGGGGCTGCTGGGATGCACAGTGGCACTGAGGTCTTGTGGGTGGCCCAGAAATACCACCATGGCTAATGGAAACCCCTGAGCTGTTTGCATCCGGGATGCAAATACTGGTTGCTGAGGAGACCCGGCTTGACACTGCAGCCTTGGCACCAGGTGAAGCTGCCATGCTGAATGACTGTTGCAGAACATGCTGGGTGACAAGGAATAAGAAAACTGGAAGCAGCATTTCAGAGGTGTGCGCAGCCCCGCTCAAAGTGCTAGACAGCCCACTGCCCCTCTGCCTGGCACAGCCTGCATCACCCTCCAGGACTTCCAGCCTCAAAACCGACATGTGCAGCACAATGAAAGCAAAAAATAAGGGGGGGAGAGGGAGAGATGACTTACAGCCTACCAAACTTAGCATCAGTACCAAGGATAAAGGATGCTGGCACTGACTGAAGGGAGGGAGGAAGGGATGGATGGATGGATGGATGGATGGATGGATGGATGGATGGATGGATGGATAAACTAGATTCAAGAGATCCAGCCTTTGGACTGAATCAAGTTTTCATGCACATAATGTATGGGCTGGTCTCCAGTTAAAATAGACTGTACCTTTTCCGTGATATGGATTTGAAACCATCCTGATCCTTCTAATTAAACACACACACACTCACGTACATATATAAATAAAAACAACTTTATTTGGGGAATTGATTTCTCTGTGGCTGTATTACCACAGGAATGCCATAGCAGGGGCTGATAATCAGTCACTTAGGCTTTCATGTGGAAGAACCTAAGAATTAGAGCAAGACTTAACACTTCCTTTGGTGACCTCCTGGTTCTGAGCTCTGCACAAGCAGCATCTGCCAGAGACACTCACTGTCCCTTATACAAAGGAAAATTGTGCTAACCTAGCTTTTAGAGGGAAGGTAAAGGGACAAGACAGTTTTTATTGTTATTATTTTTCCTCTCTTTGTTGCAAAAGATTCTGCAAGCACCAGGGTCTTCCGGTGCTTTGTGTTTCATAAAAGCACATTGAAGAAAGGATGCTGGCCTTAGGTGACCTACTGGAGCTGGGAGCCAGAGCCAGGATTAGGATTCCAGTTGTCAGCTCCCAGTCCTGGATTCTCCTTATTAAATGACACCTCACCATTACAATAATGAGATCATCCCTGTTATTTAATTACATTCTCCTTGTTGCTACAAATCCTCTGTGTAGCAATCCAAGCACTTGCTTTCTAAGGTTAACAGGAACACGGAAATGTGTTTCCTGCCCCACTGTTAAGATATATATCACTTATGCCTGGCCTGACATCAGCTTTTACCTGCTGTGGCCATGGAAAAGCTGAACTCACATGCATGCCTGTGGTCTGAGCAGCGAGACTGCCAATACTCACCTCCTCATTCAAAGATTTAGATGTGGGCTTAATTTTGTAATCTCGTGGGATTTCTCAAAGGCTACTCACACCAGGAGAGTGGAGTGTCTGCAGGATCGAGGCTTCTGGGACTACATCCCACTTACTTCTTGCAAAAATGTGGTGTCTCTAAAGATGTTTCCTGCTCCAAGGGGTTCAGCTGTGCTGAGACCTGACTCTTTGCCCACATCTCTTTGGTTTTGTACAAGAGACACTCTTGCTTCCATCTTATTAAATCACAGCCCTTTAGAGTGAGCAGATGCTACCTCCAGGAAGACCTGTTATTTCTGGTCCTGGTAGTGCTGTGGCAGAGTCTGGCCAGCTTTTTACAAACCTTCATTAGGTCCCTACACATGGGGGAAAATAAGAGCTCCAGGAAGAGCATTCATAAGCAGAAATCTAGATGGGTTTCTTCACAGGGCTGCATTCCACCACAACTTCATTTGGGGAGTGGGCACAGAGGTGGCAGCAGTAGCATCACAGGAGGACCACGTGTTAACCACCACCACTAAAAGTTATCTCGTGACATGAAGAGAACAGGAGAAGAAGAGCATGGGATGACATCTTGGGTGATGGCTTCAGGCTGCTCCCAGATCTGCTTGCATTTCTCCAGCTCTCCCACGGATGACTGGGGTTGCATTTCTGGCAGCCTGTCTAGCCCTGAGAACATTGATTTTCTGGGTATGAGGAAAAGGCAGGCTGTGCAAGTCGTGGCACAGCTTGTGTGTGGAGCGCTGCCTGTCACAGCTCTTGCCAGCCCTGGCTAGCAGGGCTACCAGCAATTTGCAGTATGGCTCCTGATTTTCTTGGCACTGCTCCCTTGGATATGTTGCTATTCCCAGTTAGGCAGCCCAGGTACAGAGGAATTTATGTGATTTACTCACGGTCATGCTGAAGATTTTGGCCAAGGAAGAATTTAATTCCAGGTAGGGAAGATCTACAAGTTTCTGTCTTAACCACCCAAAAATTCCTTTATAGCTTCTTTCACTTCTCATATCTCAGGAAATGATGTCCCACGTCTTTTTTGCATTCCTCTGCAAGATGCCTTTAGCTATGTTGTCTGTGAGAATAAAGTAAGAAAAGATGCCTCCTTGATCTGGCTGTAAATTTTTTGTCTCTTTGCCATGCCAGGCTGGGCATTGGCACTTGCTAAGCCTGAGCAGATACACCAACTTCTCTCTCCCCCCAGCTTTTCACCACTTCATTACAACCTTATTTCATGCTGTCAGAAATGAGCCAGTAAATCCCCAGGGCAGGGCTGTGTACCTGGGCAGACTGGGAGGGTCTAGCATACTTTCCAGTACTGAAATATTTAGCAATTAAATCATTAATTAATAGCTCACATGGATTTCCACCGGCACGTGAAGCACTTTGCTGTGGCTAGGATCACTAAAGGATCCTCTCTCACATTTAAGTCTAGAGTAATAGCGCTAGAAGTAGAAAAAAATCGGAGGCAATCCCTCCTACATCCCTGAGTGATGCAGAGACTTCCCGTCAGACAGACAGATGCTGTCTTTCCTCCAGACATCTGGAGAAAGGCGCTGTGATGCTGATGGTGGGAAATGTTGTTGGCTTGCTCTGGCTGGATGGGAAACCACTGCTATCTGAGACGGTGATTTTGCCACGTCTTTCCTCCCAACAGTAACTGGGATTGGAAGAAATCATATACTGGGAGAGTAATGCTGGTCAGCAATTTCATCAAGGTATGCAAAGAGGGGGGAAATATCATCCCATTATTATCCCCAGTAAATCTGCAATTGATCTAATTGCTCAGCTCCTTTGCTTTCTCTCATCGCTGTATGAACTTGAGCCCTTTGATCGGTTGGAGCAGCAGCAACGACTCTAAATACCTACGAAACAAGCAGTATGCTGGAAAATGAGGATGTAAAATAACTTGTTTCTATTTATTGTAATGCAACTCCTGCTGCACCCAGGCAGAGATGGAAAATGCCAAGGTATGGGCTTTGCTCACAACCAAATCATGGCCTGACCCGGGTATGCAGACCTTCAAGATCTTCAAGCTCCATTGAAGGCTGGTGGGCTGGACGAGAAGCTGCTGAGCACTCATTCTCCAATAGCATCACATGGAAGAATAGCAGAGCCCAAACGAGTAACATTTCTACTCCGGGCTCGACACTTGTTGTGCAGCATGGGGCACAAAGGTTCTTTGGGGACGTTGGTGGGTCAGCGTCCTGGCCTGGGAGACACTCAGTACATTGATAAACATTGATTAAAGTAAATTGAGGGCAGGTGTGTGCGTGTGCTTCCCCTCATGCAGAAAGAAAAGAAATTTTAAAAATGATGTAGTATTTTGTTTTAACTCCCCTGCTCCCCATTTCCGAGAATAGGGAAAAGGGGAGAGCAAGTTTTACACAACAGCAAACACAAAGCCTGCTTGCCATCCAAGTGGGGTACTCGGTTTGGTGCAAAACCCCCGTTCTACTAAGACATTTTCTCCCACTAGCAACCAAAGGCAGCAAATTTTGTTGGAAAATTTCCAGCCAGTTCATGAGTCAGTGCACAACCTCGAGTTTAGCTATCCTGGTAGAACAAATAAGCCCATCAGACACTGATCCTAAGATAATACAGCCATATACTGCCTCAGACAGACAGGTTGACTCGAAGTTCAGAGTTTAAAACGTGTTTGACTTCAGTGCAATAAAATCAAAAAGGAAGCAAGAAACCTGAAGCAGTACCACAATTGTTAACCCGTAGTGCTGCTGCAACGAATATCTTATTTGTGTGCCTGAATGTAACTGAATTCCTCGGGGTGGTCGTTTATGTACCTGTAAAGCAGTGTCTACATGTACAGCACTCTGTAAATAAATAATGCACAGAAATAACAGGTAATAAAATATGCTGGATGTTGTGGCAATTTGGCCGTTCGGCCGGATTGCTGCTGACAATTCAGTGACTTGATTTATGACTTTGAGGTCATTCTGGGAAATATTATACCATAGTTTTGTCATCCTGTTGCCATGTTTTTCTGCTTATTTGTGTATTTTTCTGTTGAGCAAAGCAAGCACTATTCCATTATACTACAGACCTGAAGTCAGAAGAGAGCGTCATGGTCTTCTTCTTTGTGCTCCTGTAATTTCTTGCCAAACTAGTGGTTTTCCATTTGTGGTTTGTGAGTAATGGTGGGTGTAAAAGCTATTTCAGAAGGGTCTAAGGGTGACTAAGAACAGTAAAGGGAATTTTTTTCAGAGGTCTCCACAAGCTACTAGCTTAGAGAATATCTCAGAAAATATTGAAACCTATTTCAAAGCTGTCAAGGAGCAGGACCCTCCTTGTGTTCTTTGCCACCATGTTGCTTTCCATTCGCGTGTCTCTCTCTCCAGACCTCTCTATTTTACTTTGGCATTGTCTGTCCAACAGGAGAGCATTGTGTTCTGAGAGAGGTGCTGCTCTGGTAAGGTCGTTTGCAGCCCACAGCCCTTGGACATCTGGCAGGATGGTGATTACTCGTGAGGCTTTCATGGAAGGGACTGGGAAAAGGGGACCGGCTGCCAACAGGCTGGGATTTGCCAGTGTCTGCATCTTACGGGATAATTCACAGGGGCCACATGTCAAGAAAGGTGGAAAGCATCTGTCTTCGATAAACAAAATATCCAAGCTTCTCCAGATTCACACTGTGTGGCAGATACAGCAGTTCTCAGCTCATTTTTTTCGGCACTCTTTCCAGATTTACAAAATACATTTAGAAGTCCAGGCACCACAACTGAGTGTATTTCTTCAGTCATGCCTCACTAATGCTGCCTACAGAGGTAGTAAGAACTTGCCTGCTCACACTGACCAGGTCCACTCCTTCTGCTTTGACAGATCACACGAGCTCTCCTCACCACAACATCCCACTATAATCTCACACCCTGTGACATAGCACCAGGACATCATGGACTTTCATGGAGCTGCTGACTTGCAGTGGATGAAGAACAAGTGTCCCTGGCACCCTGGCTTGCCTTTGGCTTTGGTAAGGTACATATCATCCAATGAGTCAACTTCGGAGTTAGTCCAGTTTTAATTTGTGTGTCCTTATTCTTCATCCTTGCACCTATCAAAGCAGTATTATCTAGCAGAAGTGGTCTAGATAATAGAGTCATCCCAGTCTGTCCCTCACATTTGCAGTGAATACAGTAGTCCACAGCACCCACCAAACAGCTGCAGCAGCTCCTCCACACAATACTGTCTGTACTTGACTCCTGCCATTAATACCAGACTCTAGACTGGGAAGAAAAGATGAAAAGTCATATTCATAATGTCTTAAATAAAAAGAGCAGAAGAAGAAGCAGGTGTCCATGCTCTCTTAGGATCTTCCACTGTCAAGAGGGAAGTTAAAGGAAAATTTCTTGAAGATCTTGGGATAGAGACCGTGAAGGAGACTTAAGAGCCCAACAGTGGCTCCCTTGCCTGTCTTCACATCCGATGACTTATTTTATAGAATCACAGAATAGTTTGGGTTGGAAAGGACCTTTAAAGGTCATTTAGTCCAACCCCTGCAATGGGGCACCCATTTAGACAGCAGTAGCAGTAAACTCGGTACCTTCTGCTCAGGTTGCTCTTAATGGACATCTAATCAATACAGTCAATGGGCTGTAGGGAGTGATTCATCTTGATCTAAAGAAGATGTCTACAACAGGTAAGATGAATCATGTTCTGCACATGTCTGTTTCTGCCCATTGACTATGAAGGGGACCTTGAGGGACTAACTCAGCTGAGGACATATTTGAAGCTAGATGGGGGTGAATATCATCCTCACTGATTCTTGCCAAGTTTCAGTGTCTAACCCGAGGTTCATCCTTGCCCTGTCATCTGGTCCCTTCCAGAAGCTCCATCCTCAGACTCTGAAGGTCTCTTGCCTCCACTCCTCTGGGTGAAAGGCTCCAAGAGCCTGCCAAAACTTAATTCCTGAGACAATTAGAAAAAGGCTTCCTATTTCTACTTATGCCTCACTTTTGTTTTGACAGGCAAAACAAACCAAACAACTTCAGCTTCCTGTCACCAGACACTCCAGCCAGCTTTCCGCTGCACCTGCTCCAGTATAAAGTTGCATAGCGACAACTCCCCATCAGCAGTGATGTTTGGAGATCTCTATCAAGGCAGGTGTTCTGCAAATGGTTTCTTTGTAGGGGGAGTACCCTACTCTGCTAATTGCCAGCACAAGAGCTGTACAACACAGTGACATAAAATCTTGCAGCTTAAGGCTCTCCATCGGGTGAATATAATCTTCTCCCACACCTGAAAGTCTGTTTTAAAAATGTTATGAGCCGTCTACACAAACCGCTGTGTGGAAACAGGTTGCAATACAGAATATTCCTGCTCACCAAATAAAGTTGGGTGAGGGGCACCTTGGCTTGCCTTTTCAGTGCTGTGGGTGAGCAAAAGCACCACAATCATGATAGCAAATATTAGATAGACCAGTGCTCATAAAAACTGCTGTATCAGCAAGTATGGAGGTGGAAACCATAGCTGGACAACAGGAAGAAACTGTGTTTTGCACAGGAGTTGGAGGTTTGATGTGTTTGGTCTTGTTACTATACCACCTTCTTGGCATTATTCTAAGACTTCACTTGGCTAAAGTTAGCCTTTATCACATGAGTTAGAGTGATGTGCAAGTGTCAAGTCACAAACACTATAAAATGTCTCCTAGAAATTAGTCTGATTGTGTCTACATCTACACTTAGCTACTGCATTTAGCCAACATAAATGATTATCATAACAGGCATTAGCGAAATGACCGACAGGTAGAAATCTGAACCCTTATCTGGAATGGCTTTCCTTTATCCACCTCCCCTCCCAGACTACTGAGCTATGTTTAAAAACCTAGATCTGAGTTTTGCAGCTAGACTTTCATGTTTGTTCACAGCTAAAGAGCTGAAAGGCCTTGAAAGCAAGTATGATGAAACACCTCATTGGGCAAGAGGAGATTTTCAGTCTTTGGCATCTCATGGGCTACATTTATTTGTTACTGATGGGAAAAAAAAGGTACTTAATTCACCCACTGGACGACTGCAGCACGGAGACAGATTATCCCCAGCCAGCTTTTGTTTGATTGCTCCTGCTGCGCAGCATCTCCTGCAGCCTGCAGACGCGGGGGCTGGTTTATTGTTGGAAGCCAAATGGGTGCCAAAGATAAGCTTTCTCAAAAGAATGTCCCTGCTCCTGCTCTTCCACCGGTGCATGCTAATAAAATAAACTCGGCTGTGCGCAGGCCATGTGTGTGGAGTGCGGCTCCCGGACGTGGAATTCCTGGTCCTCGCCAACTTTCCCCTAAAGCTTCGTTATTCCAATAAATCACGGAGCTGAGTTATGGGGCTCTGTTTGGTGGGGGCTGCTTTTAATTGCAGTTTTAGGAACTGTGGGAAAGGAGAATTAATGCCATATGTTTTTAGGCTTTGGGAGCAGTCGTGGGGTCTCGCTTTCAGTTTTGGCTGGGATTCAAACATCACAGCGAATTTTCAGGTTCCTCTTTGTCAAGCCACAGTGAGAGGGGGAAGAGGAGGAGGAGGGATGGTGGCAGGGTGAGGGAGGGTGCTGTTGTGTGGTGCTGTGTTGCTGGGGTGGAGAGTCAGAGAGAAATGAAAGAGTGCTTCCAGGGGCGAGGAGAAGCACTCCAGGTAAAATCTGTCTGTTTTCTGGCCCTCATCATGGACAAACAAGGCTGAAGCTTGTGAAAAAGGGGAACATACCAAGAAAGGGAATGGAGCATACAGTGTTGGGTTATTCCCTGGAAACTGGCTTCTCTCACGCTGCTCATTTCACTGATTTGCCTTCCCACAGTGTTCTTGGTGCTGAGTGATATGGTGCCTTTTCCATTTCTCTCCTCACTGCTGTCAGGCTGTGCTATGGGCATACATTTATAAAGGATGAGCTTGGAGGAAGTTCAAGGTAGGGCTTAGCTACCATAAGAGTGACTTTTGCTAGCACAGGTCAATCCCTGAAATGATCAGACAAATGTCAAAAGGCAGCCAGGCTTTCTTTAGCCTTTTGAAGCCCCATAGTCCCAGCCACTGCAGCCTTGGAAGCTGTATTTCCAAGTGGCTCCAACCTGATTTCTTCTGGAGAGCAAGAACTGGAACTTCAGGCTGCTCTGAGAGGACAGCTTTCATCCAAATATTAGTCCCCCATTCCGCAACCTGCAAAAGAACAGGGGACGCTACTGAGTCCTCTCTGCTTTGCTGTCACCAGGGCTTTAGCAGGGCCAGTGTTGCATGGTGACCTGTGTCAATCCTTAACAGGCAGTCACCTTCCCGGTGAATGCTAGCCATGGGAAGAGCAGTACTCAGAGTGTGAAAATCATTGGCCTGAGGGAGGAGCAGACACAGCACAACATGGACCACAGCTCCTATTCCCTCTGTACCCACTATGTCTGGGTACTGTGTCATGGTAGACATTGTGTGAGTCTAGTTCTTTTCTGTTCAGTGAGGATGTGACCATGCCCACCACTCCAGGTGAGCACTAGCCACCTGACAACTCGTCCCAGCCTTCATCTGATGAGCTTTGTAGACTCATTGCACTCAGCCACAGGCTGGAATTTGCTGATCATCATGACACACTTCCTGAGACTGAAAAGGTGTCGTTTTGCCTTTTCCATTGCCAAACCAGGAGTCAGCTGTCCCTGTTGCAGGTGATGGAAGTGATGAAGCCCTCACCCTCTGAAGGCCTGGCCTAGGACTGTGTTGAAATACCTTTGCCCTCCAAACCTTGCCCATGGTATACACATCAGTTGCTTAACCTAACACAGAAATAATCTGACCACCTCTGAAAAAGAAAAGACGGCTTTTTGCAAGCTCTGGGTATCATGGAAACTGAGGCAAGTGAGTAAATAGTGAGCAAGTTCTCAGTTGAGCACGGAGGACCAACTCACAGAGGCAACTTCTCTCTTTTTCTCCTATTGCTGGGAGTCACAAAAAGCCTGTGACTTTGTCACGTTGGGACACCATCCTGAGCACAAATTTCCCTCCTCTCTTCTATTTCGACTTGGTTTTAGTTTGGGTTTAAAATATCCTGAAAGCAGAATGGGATGTCCTAGTCAGCAGTGGTGAGAGGAGAGATAACTCTTATCCTGGTGGAGACCCATCCAGCACATGTGACCACGCAACCGTTGTTTGGAGCATGACTAATTGTGACAATTAGTCACTGATGGTAAATAACAAAAGGATCACTCCAGCCAAGCCAGAGGTAACTATTAGTTAGCTCATTTCTTAATATGGTGTGAGGAAGGCGGGATGCAGCCGATGACTCAGCTCTGATGGGGGAAAAAGCATGCATAACACGTCACAGTGGTTAGGTGGATTTTCCAGGTTTGAGGATGACATTGCCCACTCCGCATGTTGCCATGTGTGTTACCAAAACAGCTCACACTGAAATTTATCCAGGAACTGAAAAACACCTGCATATACTAACAGAAGGGTTGTGATGTGCATTAGAAAGGGGTCCAAGGAATAGTTGCTACCAGCTCTGAGTAGGTGTAAATACCCGATGACTTCTAGTTCTTGCCACTTGTTGGAAGTGACTTTATTTTGCAAAAAAGTAAGAACCACACATCTCAGAGCTGGTTGGTATTTTTGAGAAAATCACTCTCCATCTTAAAGTGCATAAGCAAGAATAAATAACTTTTCATGAAAAACCTTCAGTGAAACATTTTAACAAATTGCATTTCCTCAGTTTCACAACAATGTTAAAATGTTTTGGTGACATAGAGACACTTTGTTTAAACTTGTTTTGATAGATTTTGTATTGTATTACTGTATTAGTTGGAACATTTTCAATGTGTGTTATATTTTATTGTTCTGGGATTTATGTTTCATGTGCCTTTGTTATGTTCGGTTTTGACATTATCAAAACGAAATGTTTCAGTGGTGTCACACTGAATGGCTTTTACATTCTTATTCCATCAAACATTTTAAATTTTTTTATTTTTGTTCAGATTCAGAATGATAAATAGGAAGCAAATGTGGACATTTCCCAGAGGACAAAAATTCTAAATTCCAGCCAAGTCTGCCTCTATGTTGAGAAGGAAATCATGTTTTCTGGGCATTAAAACTGCAAATTTGGAGAGCTGATCTGTCTCCCACCTCCTCCACTGCCCTGGACAACTCACTTAGGACTCGACTACATGAGGAAAGAGATTGGAACAGCTGTCCACCATCACCCAGCGTACTTGCATTTGCTCTGTATGAAGGGTGAATTCATCTCTACAGCAGGTCTCCAACCCAGGCCATGAAACGCCAGTTGAGGTCAGATGAACCTTACTTTATGCCCAAGGTGAGCACCTCAGCTGAAGATGGCCAATGTTCTTGTGATGAATCACACTTCTCGTATTTGGTGCGATGAAATTTGGTCCAGACTGAGAACAACTTACACCCATGCACAAAGGCTATGACTACACTGATGTCCTCCTTGTCTCTAGGCTGGCAGCCTCTGTGGGGCAAAAGGGAGCTCCAGCATGGCTCCCCACCCTGATCTTCAGGCTATCAGGACTTCAAGTGAAGGGCTACGTCCATCGTTTGGTCTGGATATGGTCTCAGGATCTACAACCAGCATGGCATTTTAAATTCACGGTGAAAGTTCACTCCCCAGTCACTTCCCTGCATAAAACCCCTTTAATCTACCTACCCATCTAATTTGTCACCTGTAAAATGAGCATTGTGCTACTGTTTCTTGTCTCAGCTTGGTGCATCTAGACGTGTTGGGATCATCTCCTTCTTTGTATATGTTCAGGGATGAGTACAAGGGATCTTTGATCTTGTTCACACCTCATTACAACCCAGAATAGTTGTCCTTTGGGTATTCTGCATCACAGAAATATTTTCTTTTTGTGTGATCAAACATAGCACCATTTAAATACTTACAAACATCTTTCTGGCAAAACAGATTACTTTCTCCCTACTAATCTGCCCAGTTACACCGCAGATTTCTAGATCTGACAGCACCAACCTACTCAGTCTTTTAGGACAGTACTGGACACAACTCCTGAAGACCTCTTCCCATTGACCCCTAGGACAAAATCCCCATTTATCTCACTGGGGTCAAGGTCCTCACCAGCTAATAAGCCAATCTTCATTGTATCTCCTGGAGGGTGTCCCATCCCTCATTTAGCAGACTGGGAGACTGAGGATGAGGGGTTAGGGCAAGAAGGGACAACCAGGACTACAGCTGATGTTTTCTCATCCTAACCAGCTGGCCTGTGCGACAGCCCCATTTGCATCTCTGGAGACGGCGGAGGGAGGAGGTATGAGGAAGAGCTGTCAAAGACAGACAACACAGCAGTTTCAGTTGTGTATTTCAGTTCACCTCAAAGACCTCGCTGCTTTATTTTTGCAGTGCCTTTGTCTTATTTTCCTTCACACACAAGTTTTCTGAAGCACTTTCTCATTTGAGGAACCCCTCAGGAGCTCTGTGGACCTGAGGGTCAACCCCTTCCTCCCCTTCACATACAGGAAGGGCTTGAAAATCCTTCAGTGGGACAAGAAGTGTGATGGGTGATCTTCATTCTCCTTTCCAGTTGTCCTTCTTGCTGTAAGACAGTCAAATCAGGGCACTACTGCCAAGTTTGGAGCCGAACCTCAGATCTGCTGTACATCTTCTGACTTGTTTTTGAAGGCTGTGCAATTCTTTGCACTTTTTTTCCTGCTTCTTGGGCTTGTTAAATAACAAAACAGAAGATAAAAGCTCAAATAAAGTTGCAGCTGCTCGACACCGACCCAGCTCTTTAACAAGAAAGGAGTGGGCAGGTAGAGAGGGGCAGCATGTGGGTTCTCTCTTCTGACTCCACAGGGGAATAAAAGCAGCAAAAGGGGCTGATTTTGCAATTGGCATGAAAAGTCACTGGACACCTGGTGCTCCTTTTATTTCAAAGCGATCTGGGCAGCTACCCCCTTCACTGCCCTTCTGCTTCATGAAAAAGCTCTGAAACAGGAGGTGTCCTCTGCTTCTCACAGTGGTATCTGCTCCATTTCTGGGATTTTTCCTCTTCACAGGGCTCCTTTCACAGGTGCTACAACAGGACATTGGAGCTGCTCTTCTGGGTCAGGACAAAGGCAGAAAAGAGAATTAAATGGTATTTCCCAACAGCCTGACGATCCCCAGTCTTCCTCCCACCTACTGGGTGCTGGATGAGGCTTGAGCTGTATCAACAACTCTAGAGAGGTTTAGCTTCCCCCATGAAAGGGTGCAAATGAATTTCACAAAGAAACTGGAATATGAGCATGCTTGCACAAACTGGTGTTTGCTGGATTGAGCCTGCATCCCTTGACAGCTGGGTCCCACAGGTAAAAAGAAACAAGGAAGTCATGCAAAGCCTATAGACAATCAGGGGCTACGGCTTCATGAGACAACAGCATATTTAGGCAGTTTTTTGGTCTCTTTTGAAACCAAGGCCAAGTGCTGAGCATGCAGAGTAAAAGGTCACAGCAAAAGCCATCTTTGGGCTGATCAGACCCACAACATCACGATGTAAAGCAAGACAAAATGAAGATCTTATCCTCCCTCATCACTCGAGGCCAAATGTAGTCCTCTAGTGAAACCAGTCCAAAAGGAGATGAGATGGGGCTAACCCCTCTTTGGGAAAAATTTCCACAGCAGCCAGTCTGGTCAAGAAAGAAAATGAGAAACCTGTCACCAAATTACCTCTGAGACCCTCCCATTCTCTGATGTTTAGCAAGTGCTTGAGTCCAAGTAGTCACCCCACACTCCAGCCCCCGCCAAAAAACCCCACTGACAGCCTAAGGGACGTTAATGTTAACTTAAGGGCCTTAATTATCTGAGGAGGATTTTATATGGACAACCCATGAAGAATTTAGCTCCCCTTTCTGAAGGAGAAGCTACGTCCAACTTTGCACTAAAACAGGCCCCCCTGTTTAAGATCAGATCTGTGTGGGGACACTCATTTTGAAATAAAAAGTACTCGGTTTTATCAAAGACTGACTTTCACCAGCAGGATGAAACCCTGCTTTTCAGAGCAACATGCAGCACTTGCACTGATGGGACAAACGGTGAGAAAACCAAATGCATTTATTTTGGTGCAAAATTTACATACAGAAAGGTCTCCAGAGCATTTACTGTATGACTTAGAGCAAACAGCCTAATTTATGGGCTTCCATTTCCTCTTCTTTAAAAAGAGGGATGCTATTTATGCATTTTTCGGTTTAAATAGCACTTAGCAGGTGCACCAAGCCTGCACGCACTGCGGTCCTGGGCTTTACTTGATGGGCATCAGTGGGAAGGGGACCAACATCTCTGGACGGGACATCAAGCTCTCCCTCACTTTGGATGGCTGTGTATAGACATGGTAGCTTGTCATTTAAACTATACTAAACAGACATCTGCTTAGACTGGCTAATTTTCAACATCTATGTTAGGATAAAATGAATCAGGGCCTTTTTAATATATGATGCTCACCCTCATATTTAACAAGTGTAGGATTTACACATGATTAAAATCCTGGCATTGGTCCATTAGCCATGAATCCCAGCATACCGCTAGCAATGCCTTTTAGACCTCTACGGCCCCAGCCTTAGCAGCGGTTTATCAGGGTGTCTGCCACTCCAGGCTAAATTATTAATGGTAAGCGTAGAGTTCAAACTAGGGTGGACAGTGGCTACTTTTTGCATCCCCATCGCCGTAAGGAGATAGGTAATTTCAGAGAGGAAAACTAAAATAGCACAGCACAAACTAAGTGGAAATTACCTTCCCTGGTTATCACGAAACCAAAAGCAAACAAGGGTTAACTGGATAAAGCCAGCAATGCCTGTAAGTGGCAGGTTTGGATTTTATTTTTTTGTTGTCATTGATTTCTTTTCTTTTACTTTCAGTAGATGAGCACAGAGTTATTTACATTGGACACAGCTGTGCCTCACTGACGTATACCATAAGAAACATGAAGAGTTATAGAAAAAAGCAGCTGAAGGCACACGGATGATTTCTGGTACTAACATCACCAAGGGCTTGTGCCATTTTTTCCCTTTGGAGCACACAGTAATGACGCCAGTTCCCCAGATCTTTGCTGGTCCATCTGCAGGGGGTCAGAAGGAGGGATGAGCCACTCTCACTTTGTAGGACATGAGATGCCAGTGGTACACCAGCTTATCTTCTTTACTCGTGCTTCTATTGCAGAGATAAGTAAGAGACACTAGGTTTGAGCTGTTATTAGTAGGTTCCAGAGTTAATGAATTGAAACAGATCATGCTCCTTGCTGCACGTCTCTGCTCAGAAGAAGACTGTGTGCCCATTTTCATTTTTGCATTTAGAAGGGTGGGGTTTTTTCACTCAGATAAGGGTTAAAGCCGGGCAGAAGCAAGGGGATGGAGGCAGCAGAGCCTGTGTGACTCTGCTTGAACCACTCCCTTTCTCTATACATTTCCTTTCTTCTACTATTTGTCTGTCTGAGCTAAATAGATTATTAAAACATGTGCCTTTTGTGCAGCTCCAGGGATGGTGAGGACCTGACCTCAGCCGGGGGGTCCAGCACAGGCGCTTGGTCAGGAGGAAGGGACAAGATCCCGACATCCACCTCCATCCGGCTCCCTCCTCTGCTCCCCAGGACCTGTTTATCTTAACACCAGCTGAGTTTCCCAGGGAAATCCAGCACAAGGCATTCACCAGACATTCATTCCTTCGTGCAGCTGAGCAGAATGCATCACTGCCAGACCAATTTTGCAGAAACCCCAGCAAATTCATCAGGGCTCGTCACTCTCCTCCATAGGCTGCTTGTTCAGGGCAGCAGGGCGTCTCTGCCGTGGTGTCGGTGGAAACGGGCATGCAGAAAGGCTGAGAGCCTCAGCAGGAGCCAAAGTCTTTCAGACTCCTGACACATCCAAAAGTCAACGCCTCATTGCTACACGGCTTCCCTCCCACCCAGGTTTCTGCACAGCCGGCCAGAGGCTTTATTTATGGGCTGGGAAGTTCAGCAGCGAAACGGTTAGAGCTCTTGGCATCAGGGGTCATAATTACCCTTCCAAGTTAACACCCATTGAGATGAATGGGAGCACACCCTTTTCTGCGGGTGTTATTGTTGCAGTCTGCCTGGCTGCAGACTCAAAGGCGAGAGTTTACCTTGGTTTGCGACCAGAAAGGCTAGAAACCGCCTCTCTCCCTCTCTCTCTTTTTTAATAAAAGGAAAAGGAAAGTTTGCTGTTGCAGATTTGTGGGGTGGGGAACATGGGGGAATGGTGAAGCAATATAATTTGTGTCTGATGGTGCTGTGCACCTATGAGGTCTTCTGGTTTTGGAGAAGTTGAAGTGCTCTGGGAACAGAGCTCCTGGGTTCAGCCTGGCTCCTGTCCGTGGCTGCAGAAAGTTGTGTTATCTTTTCCTCATGTCTTAGAAAAGGCTGAACCTAACAAGCAGTTGGAGATGCTAAACCCCCAAAACTGCTGGGGTTTCCCACACTCAGCTGCTGCAGGTGCATCCCAGGGTACAAACACTATCCTGGCAGCAGCACTGTGGCCGTGTCCATCTGAGAGATCGGGCCAGGCTACGGACTGGGCTGCAGCATGGGTTGGACATCCCTCCAAGGGCATCTCAGCACACTCCCTGCTTTTCCCCTAAAGCAGCTCTCCAAACCATGAGCAATGGAAAAGGACTGAGCCTTGACCTGGACAAGCACACCTCCAGCCTGTGGGTGCTGCAGCCATCAGGTGTTCACATGGGTGCAATGGAGGACCTGCCGATCCCATGGAAGAGGAGATGTTCACCCCATCTGCCTACCAGAAATTGCTTTTTCCCCCAGGCCGTAAGAGTTGGCTGGGGAGGCAATATGTCTGCTCTTTAATCCCCAATTCCCATCCTAGCACACCTTACAGATTTTGATGCCAGTTACCCCACTCCAACCTTGGAATCTGCAATCAGAGCAGATAAAACCAGCTGGGACCACAAACCGGTGCCTGAGGGCTGTGTTTGCAGGAGGAGTTTTTACCAAGCAGCCCGGAGGGACACCGTCCCACTACTACAGTGTTTTGTGTCGGGATAACAAACTCATCTCAAGGGCTCATGTGTGCTTGAAAGGGTTCAGTGGGAGAAGTCAACTGGGCACAACACTGGTCCTCCAGGGAAGATGCAGACTTCGCCATCAGAGGGGAGCTTTGGAGGGAATAGTCTGAAGCAGTTCCTAGAATAAACTAAACTACCCTGGCACAAAGGTTTTGTTTGTTGATTAACAAGATGTACATTTAGCAGGGGACTAAGGACCTGTGACTCTGTCCACCCTGCTCGCAGAATCACTTTCGTGCATGCAACGCAGGGTATGCAACAAAAAGCAAGCAAAAATATCTTTACCACCCCACTCTAGTCCCTTGCAGCTATTTTCCCTCTAGATTATGAGTAAGAGTTGCAAATACCCATGTACCAGGGTTTATTTGCAGGAAAACTTATGCTGGCTAGGGGTTTGAGCGTGTTTTCATCCCTGCTTTTAAGTGTGGTAAAACAAGGTTCAGGTACAGGCTGCTGGCGTGCGGCAGAAGCAGCCGTCAGTGCTTGGGATTTTCATCCCCTCTGAGGTCCCCTGTACTTGTTTGTGTAGCCAAGGCCCCATGGGGATACCGGTAGGATGCTCTGTGTCTGTGATGCCAAGACACACACATTGTGTGCACAAACACGACTGCGGCTGGACGGATAACCCCAGGGCAAACCATTTCCTATAACCTTCTCCTTCAGCTCCCAAAGGTGGCAGGACCAGGGTGCTGGTGGGATCTCGGCACCCCATGCGATGGCAGCACCTGCTCCCAGGGACTGTGCTCCTCCTGACCCCACTGCTCCAACTGCCTGGACACTGCCGGCCTCTGCACCCTGCAAAATCACACTTCGAGCACAGCTGCCAGCACATGCAGGTCCAATTACTGCAAAATCAGGGGGCAAGTCCCCAGATTTCCAAGATAAGAAAGAAAACCATATACAACGGTCTTATTTGCTTTTTTTAATGGCTACTCTTAATCACAAAGGCTTCAAACACACTGAAAATAAATTCGAGTTAATAAAATCCTGTAAAGCCATGGACTTTGAAGAGGTTTGGTTTTAAGAAGAAACATTGACTAGGAGAGGATTTTCCAAGGATTCTGCAGAAACAAAAGTGCTTCTGCCCCGGGTGCAGTACGTAAACACCTGAGTGGCCCCAAGAGCAAGGGAGCGAAGTGAAATCACATGATCTTCCATAAAACCTTTAGGAAGCGGATATGAAGAGGTCCTATGAGCTGAGGATAATGCAGACATGTAATAAATAAGGGAAGAGAAATTTAGTTCCAAAGAAATCCACTCCGAAGTAAATCCTTATCTAAACACGATGCTCAAAAGCACTCAGCCTGGGCTGCGGTGACTGTACTCCCCATTATATTACAAAGCAACAGCAGATAAAATATGATTAACAACCCACTTCCCACCCAGTTACACCAAATAAAGAGTTTTTGCCAGCCTGAGAAATTTGTATGTTTGTAACCAGAGATGCAAATCAAAGTTCGCCTGGCGAATCCCTGTGTGGCGGTTCTGAGTTTTGCACAGCAACGACTTCGTTGTCTCCTGTTTGTTTTTCCCGGTTCAGCTGGGAGTCAGGCAGCTTGTGTGAAAGCAAAAGGTGATGCTCCGCTCAAAAATAAACGGCTGCTGGAGTGATCATGGGCTGCTTTATAGCCAGTCTTAAAAGAAGTCCGAGAAGAGATGGTACAAGTATGCTTTACTGTGGGCCTGTGGTGATGCAAGCTGTGTTAGCATCACTCCTTAAACAAAAGTCATGCGAAAAAGCTGTGCTTGTCTGCTGTTTTCAGAGCAGTGACAGTGGAAGATGCCCACACCAGGATAAGGCAGCCTATGGGCACCTGCAGTCAGTCAGCGCCAACAGCTCTTCCTCCTTTTCCCGCAGTTTCTTGCCCTGCGCTGAGCTCCAGATCCCACCGGCAAGGCTGGAGACACCTCAGGTATTTCAGCAAAGTGCCAGACTGCAGGGAGACACGTCTCCTGGCTCAGCACCGGTGGGCCCCGGGTGAGCACGCTGCCCGTGCACGGGCGAGCCAGGCTAGCTGATGGGTTGAAGTCGGTGTGGTTTCGTGGTTGGAGCCCAGGCCAGCACGGCAGAAGAGCCGAGCTCTTGCTCCATCTGTCACCGGCTTCCTGTGCGAGCTGGGGTGTTTATTCACACACGTGACACTTGGAAAGGAGCTCAGAAAGCTGTTATCTTTCAAACCCAACTGACTGCGGTTTGGATCAAAATGATACCATCGAGAGTGCAAAGCAACCTCCCTCTCCACATGGTCATGCCCGCGTAACGGAGACGCTCTCTGCTTTGCTAATATTTACAGGCAATAGATTTGGTCAGACTCTAATGATCACCTTTCTTGCTTAACAGGACTTCCTTCTCGTACCCATCTGCGGTACTCAGATCCCCGGCTGTCAGCTGTGTAAATTTGCTGAAAAGCAGAACTGCACAAATAACTGATAGGGGTGAGGGGTGGCCAGACCGGAAAAAATAAATGTGTTTGCGTGGGGTAACCAGAAACGAACATTTTCCAGCAAGGAAGGTGAAAGCAGCGTTTTAAGGAAATAACTTTGTTTCAGGGCAAACAAGCACTTTGTCTGACCACAGCGATTTCTTAAGTGTTTTTATAAATTGCTCAGATAATTTGTTAATATGAGAGAAGCTTCAAAGAGAAGTGAAATACTTCTACTAAAAAATAATGTCTTTTTTTTTTTTTTAACTCAGGAACAATTTCCTGAAATGGCTTTCAGTCAGTGAAACATTGCAGTCAAACCCATCTGCATATTTTGGAAGAAAAAATTGCATTTTTCCACCTCGCATCTTCTCTGGCTGTTAGCTTAACTGTGTCCTCACCCATTTCATCCCCCTTCCTTGCTTCCTCCTTTTCTCCTGTAACAAATGTGAATTTCCTGTCTTTTCTTTTTTTTTTTTACCCTGTCAAGCCCATTATCTGATCCGTGCTCTCTCTCAGTCCTGACCTCTCCTTCCTCCAGCTGACCTTTCTATCACACCATTGATATCCATTCATCTCCTCCTCCCAAAAAACACCTCTTCCCGTTTTCTTTCCCATAGCCATGAATCATGGAGCAGCCTTGGCGACGCGGGCTGCTGGGTGTGATAGGAATAAGGGCGGGGAATACCGAGTTAGTCCAAACCCAAGCTGTACAGGGCTGGGAAAAGAGTCCTGTTACAATATTCCCTGGGTGACATTTATATTTTGATAACCTGAACCAAAGCTCTGGAGCCCACCTCCTTAAATTGTGCGCGTGAAGTTCACATTGCTCAGCGTTCATTCCCAAGGACATGGCCTTAAATTAATGAGATCCCTTCATCGGTCCCTTGGTGACACTCATCACCTCTGCTCGGTGTTAGGTGCCACGCATCGGGCGTTGGGACTCTGCCCTCCAGGTCCCCACTCACCCCAGTGCGATGTGATAAGGTCTTTGCCAGGCTCTGCAGGCTTCCCAGGCTGCTCTGCACAGCAAACATCTAAAGATGGCTTGGAGCCAGCGCTGGGTTGTAACGGAGATGTGGTGTTCATATGGACAGTATCTGATCACGTACTGCAGGCAGGGTTTGCTAATAAAAGCCAGTGCTCTTCGGAGGGCAACTTTGCCAGAAAACAGGACATAAGAAAGGAGTTAAATATTCCCTTCCCCCACAAGTCTTTTGTTCACAGCTTGCTGCCACCCTCCTTGCCGTAAAACAGCAAAGCAGTGGGACATCTGATCTCTTCTCCCTGGTATCCAGTGATCGGGTGCGTGGGAATGGCTCAAAGCTGCGCCAGGAGAGGTTTAGACTGGACATTAGGAAGCATTTCTTTACCAGGAGGGTGGTCAAACCCTGCAGCAGGCTTCCGAGAGAGGTGGTCGATGCCCCAAGCCTGTCAGTGTTTAAGAGGCATTTGGACAATGCCTTTAATAACATGCTTTAACTTTTGGCCAGACATGAATTGGTCAGGCAGTTGGACTAGATGATCATTGTAGGTCCCTTCTGACCAAAACAGTCCTGTTCTATTCTATTCTATTCTATTCTATTCTATTCTATTCTATTCTATTCTATTCTATTCTATTCTATTCTATTCTATTCTATTCTATTCTATTCTATTCTATTCTATTCT
>Ga0065711_1002427_pt1 | contig 35343 bp, 20 predicted proteins | sample Hoacrofraction12_FD_59098 | JGI IMG/M metagenome (GOLD analysis project Ga0065711, IMG submission 59098) | Hoatzin crop microbial communities from Cojedes, Venezuela - Epithelial fraction 12 v2 (version 2) | ecosystem: Host-associated > Birds > Digestive system > Esophagus > Crop | place... | reverse complement strand
GGAGAACTGAAGTGACTGGTCTAGTGCTGTGCAAGACAACTGCCAGAGGTGTGTACGAGGGAAAGCATACTCTTTTTACTCAAAACTGCCTTCTTCACTGGCTGTAAATAGTTCATGAAGAAGGTGAGCGTCCTGAACAAAGTTCTGCCATCGCTTTTCTATCCTAAGCGTATATAGTAGGCTGCCTATGTTCCCTGTGGAAGTAAACCTCTAAGCTAAACACATTTGTCAGCTGCTTGAAGAGCTGAGATTCTAATGTTCTTCTCTTCACTGCTTGTACTTCATTTAATGTGAATTGAATGTCATCATTTACACTGTTGAAAGTCGTGCTCTGTGACTTCTCTGCCAGGAGAACTACTTTGTGTGTTGGCAGTTTCTGGTGAAACTCCCTCGTGGGTGAGCTGTTACTCACTGGAATTACCGCAGTAACGCTACTGCCCGTTCCAGGGCCGCTGCTGAAGTAATTTCTGTGAGGGCTTCAGACCCCTCACAGATGTTTTCTGGTCTCGCTGGGCCCTGTTTATCCACAGCTCTCCGTGTAGCACTGGTGATAGTGAAGGCGGCCGGCAGGAATGGCCATGGGTGTACGTAAGGCTTCTGCAGCGCTCCCCTTAAGAACTACTCTGTAGCGTACCAAATGCGTTGTTTCTTGGCTTTGTATCAAAAGTAGGTGGCAAGTATATATATATCCTTATTTCATTGCATCCTCCCTTCTTAAATACTCAGTAAAACGTGTAAAACAGAACCGATCCGGTACATGGACTTCAAAGAGCAAATGTTGGTTGGTTGCAGGTGTAGCGTACTGCACTGTAGAGTGGGTGAGCAGGGATTATGCCCCCGCTCTTACAGGGTTGTATGGAAAAGAAGCCCTGCCACATCAGTGATTGTTTGAAAATAAAATGGAGGTGTTTTTTTAGCTGTAATTGCCTGCATGTTTGAATCTGAAAAATATCAAATGGCTACGTGGAAATTGGGAATTCAGAAATAATCTGAAACCAAGTGCTTTTCTTTTTTGATTTTTTTTTTTTTTTCTTGTAAACACTCCCCTCCCCACTTTTATTTTTTCCCCCCTCCTTTGACTGAACTGCTTTGAGAGCAGAGAAAGGGCACTGGTGCAGCTTTTGGCTGGAAGATCTGAGCAGAATGGAAAGGAGTGGTGGGCATATCTTTGCATAGGGTGGGAAAAGGAAAATCTCTATACTGCAAAATGGGAGGGTTTTGAACAGTGTTGGATGTGATGGATTTTACCAACATCTTGCAGCGAAAAAAATGAAAGAAAAAAATTCCAAAATAATACTGTGAATCAAGAGTTTAAGAGTGTATCAGTGTTTCTAAGTGAAGAAAATACAGAAATTACTGTACAGTCTGATGTAATGGGAGCAAGGAGGTAGTTGCACCAGTTGAAGGCAGTTTTTTTCAGTATTAAATCCCTGGGCAAAGAGGAGTCTTTTTATGTTAAACCCACGTGAAGATGAAAGCATAGCTAGAAATAATCTGACAGCCTAAATGACACAAAACAGGGCAGTGCAAATATGAACTGAACGTTTTTTGTGGAGTCTTGCAATCAGCATGCATTTTAAAGCTTTCTTTCTGTTCTATTTGTGTATAGTATTTGTCGTCATGTATATGTGTCATATCAGCTGCTCTGTGTCTCTGAAAACTCCGAAGAGCTTCACAGGAAGTTTTGATATGTTTTTCTGTATGAAGTGTCATTGGGCATTTGAGCATAAATCTTCTAAATTCTGCAGTTTCTTCCTCAGCAAAGCACATCTACCTTTTATTTCTCATAATTATTTCAGAATTCTTAAAATCATTTGCTTTGTCTTTAATGTGAAGATAAACAGCTGACTTCAAATGTAATAGTGGACTTTTCTGTTTTCTTATGTGTATCCCTCTGCAGGTTAAAGTGGGGGAAAAAAACAAACCCAGAAACATTGTTGACGGGATAGATTTTTCAACATGAATCGTGCTTTTAGCAGGAAGAAAGGTAAGTAATTTTGCTTCTGTTTCATGGGAGACATAAATATCCTGTATAAATTCTTTAGAATATAAAAAATGATACAAGGAAGTACTTATGGATAATTACACATAATTAGCTAGGTAGAAATGGTCAGCCTTCTAGAAGATGTACAGAGCAAAGCATTCTCAATTAGTAGTTATGGAGTTTTCTGGATTGTAACACATTGAATTTCGTAATATTTTCTTTATGGGGGAGGTGGGGTGTGTGTATACATATAAAATATACACTTCTGCACACAGCAAAGGATGTGCTGGTGGTTTTAGAACTTCTAAAGAGCTAGAGACTTCTGTGTTTATTATATATATTTATTGGGTTCTTATTCTTGGAGAAGCTATTTTAGAAAACCGTATTTAATATACTTGAAATATCTCATGCAGCAGAATATCTCTTAGCTCTAAGAAGCTATTCTGAATTTGTAGCAATGCGAAATGGTATGCTTTCCCAAAGAATTATCAAACCACTAAATATTCAGAGTTATGTATGTTGCTCTTCTGGCTTGCTTATTCTCTTTTCATGGTCTGTTTATGATTAAACATAAATTTTAGATGTAGCATTAGAGATGCAACTTTTTTTACTGATAGCTTTGTTGCTTTTTTCCTCGATTTATTTGTAATGTAGAAAATAGTAAGTCTAATTTCTTTATTTTTCATGTTTTCTTCTAAAGATCCTTAAGTATGATACGCTCTGAGCCAGCATCCCTGCTTTAACAGCTAGGTGTAAACTGAATTGGAGTGAGTGTGTTGCTTATGTAACAAGAATTCCTGCTTTGATATCAATATCAAAGCTGGAAATAAAAGGGATCTGCCATACTTATACCGACACGAAATGATAGCATCACTGCGTCCTTCCATGTCTAGTACGTTGATTTGTTAAAACCAGATTAATCAAGATAACATCAGTAGTCCGGAATACAAGCAGATGTAGCTTGACCGCAAAAAGAAGATGCACCTATTTGCAAAGGCTCCAAAACCCAAAGAAAGATCGTTTGATAACCAGTAGCACAGCGGATGCTGAGGAAAGAAGATCAAATCCATAGCCCGTTCTCTTCTTAAGCACTGATCTGTTTTATTGGGTAGATATTTGTAACACCTCTATCAAGAGATCTGCACCTAACAGCTGCTTTATAGCGTTGCCTAGCTTCTTCCAAATAATTTGAGAGACTATTTCAATATTCTTTATTTGTGGTTTTATTTATCACAGCTGGGAAAGAAGCTTGGGTTTCGTAGTTTCTGTTTTCTCTAGGTGACCAGATAATTCTCCTTTTTTTCTAAAGAATTCTGATAGTATTTGAAACTCAGCCCGCTGTGTTTCAAATACAGACCAGTTGTGTTTTACAGGGTATTTCCTTGGTGTTTTTGCACCCAGAGTGCTAAAATGCTCTTTCACTAAGTCTCATTGCCTTTGCAAGTGTCTGCATCTTGCCTTTATGGTCAAATTATGAAGCTGTATCCTCTGGTATCTGGGATCGTTTGAGGGGTCTGGATTAACTGATTTCTGTTTTCACCACTACTTGGTAAGAAAATGCTTACTGACCTCACCTAAATTCTTGGAATTTCAGTGTATTCAAGGGCATTTGCTTGTTGTTCAGCTGATTTTTGTGCTCTATTCTCTTAACCCCAACAAGAAAAATGTATCATAAATAAGCTGTCAGGGACAATGAAGTGCAATTATCGTGGATTCTTGAAATTGTTCAGAACTCGAGTAATCAGAAGAATTAAATACTGACACATCGATTTCTTTTACTCATAGTAGTGTATGACACAATACTTCCATTCTTGTATCCTGGGAAAAACACAATTTTCAGTTAAGCAGTTGTCAAAAATAAGTGAAAATTTCATATTTTTCATGCCAGTTGAAGTTCAGAAAAGTTTGGCTCTATCAATGTTCACGTCTAATCACTGCCTTTAAGAGCAGGTTCAGACAGGTTCAGTTGCTGAACTTCCTTTATTGTATTTCCTGATTTTGCTCCCAGACCTCAGAGATACAACAGTTTCCATGCCTATGTTTGGTGGGGTTGCTTGTGGCTTTCTTCTGTTTACAAGAGCGTGGATATCTTGAGGAGTTAACTATGTGAGGGCCGTGACTTTTCTAGGAACTCTCTTTAAATCCACGTTAGCGTGCTGGTGGCTGTGCTGATAGGGTTTCTGCTAATTACAGGTTACCTTGGAGCTATATAAACAAATATATAGGATTCTGAGGGGAATTTAAACAGGTGTAAGTGGTACTTTCGCTATAGCCAAAGGTTATCTGAGCTGTCTATAAACTGATCAGCCTATACTAGACTTTCAGTACAAAGCAGATACAGAACGTAGTAGCTAGTGCCATAGCTCCTTATCTTCTTGAACCAGTTAAGCTGGTGAATAGAACGACTCGCACTGAGCTGTGCTCGCTGAAAAGCTCGGTTCTTGATCCATCACCTAATTCAAACAGCAGAACTTCCCTTCTAAGTGCAAGTGCTTGGTGTAAGTTTGTGTTTGAGGACCATGATTGGAGCCTGAAACAGCCACTTCAGCTGCCAAAGTGTGCTGAGTGCTCTGACCTTAAAAGCAGCTGCAACAGTCATTGCCCCTCTGAATCCCTGAGGTTCAGCGCAAAGTGCAACTTCTAACCTAGGCGGTTTGTGTTTGGATTTGAGTTGTAATTATTTTTGTCTGTCTGATTAGTCATTTTACTGCAGGGCTTAATTGATGTGCTTAAACTTCAAATTGAATAAAATCAAGCTGCTCATCTTTCATCTTAATAGTGACAATGAAAAATAGAAGAAAATCTGAAATTGAAAAAAATTCAGCTTGCTTCAGGAAGTACTTACACAAGTAGTTATAAATAAATAGAACCTTTTAGCAGTCCGAGTTGTAATATCTGTTCTCATCAGTTTGCCATGAGCTCGTATAACAGGGAAACAAACTTTATGAAATAGCATTAACAAAAAAGTTAATTTCTGTTTTAAACCTGATATCAGCACCTGCTGAAGTTGCATATTTTAATATGAAAAAACTGAGCACCTGTTCAAAGTAAAATAGCCTTTCTCTTGACTTCAGTGCGAGTTGGTTGGATTACCAGTTAAATTCTCTGTGGCAGAAATATTATGTGACTGTACAAACTGTACAGAAACAGATATGCTGTTTTCCATTCTTTGATCAATGAGTATAGTATACTCTGTTCAAGTAGTTTTTATAGATTATCTTTTTTTTTTTACGGATCTCTTTCCTTCTCCCACAAGAACAAATGGAAGAACAACGTTATGTATGTTCTTGATGCTTTGTTGTTGTGACAAAGCTTATGGAAACATCTATGCACCTACCACAGTTTCAGCAGCTTGCTTTGCGATGTGGTCCAGATTTGGGTCATGGTTTCTGAAGAGTTCTCTTAATTTTTCCTTCAGTGTTTCCTTTAAACTTAGGTGTGGTAGATGCTCACTTTGAAATGCTGTAGTGCAAGAAGCCTGTAGCGCAGATTGAAGTCGGTTAAGCTTGAAATATGTTTGTGTCTTCATAAATTCAGTATCTCTTCTAGGTAGCTTAGGGATATTAATGTGATTCTCCTCTAAGAGAACTTTGTAAAAGCTGTACTTTCATGTAAATTTTTCTCATTATTAGCATATTGGTACCTAAACTAAATTACCTATTTGTCCTTAATTTATATGTGATTGTGTTTACAGGTAATATGTATACACAGAACAGAAAGCATTAACTATGGGGCGTTTGGTTATTTTTTTAGTGAGTAGAGGTGCCTCTCCCAGATGAGTCTGGCACATTTTACTGATTCTGTGGCCTTTCATTCAAAGCCATTAGTATCAGAACTGGTGCATATAAGTTTAAAAAAAAAAAAAAGAGAAAAAAAATCAAAAACAAACCCACAAAAACCCAGCAACTAGCATTTGTTGGCTTTTGCCTCATCAGAAATAGCAAGGAAAACTACTGTTCCTCCTAGACAGAGGCATTTCTAAATATGGGATGAGTAATCCAAGCATTCTGGGAGTAAAAGAGTGAAACTTTTTTGAATGTCTCAAAATAGTGCTAAAAATGTAGGTGTGTATGTCTGCTTTGGGCTAAATTTAGTGCTGAATTACAATGTGTGAAATCCAGTGGACTTCAGTGAGGTTGTGGAGGGTGTAAATGACAGCTTAATTTAGTTCATTCTTTGTTTCACCCCAGAGATCCTCCTTCATCCCGAAATAAATGTCAGCCTTAGTTTACACATGGCACAAGGTTCAGTGCCAAAGCTACTGTTGTATGTGGGAATCCAAATTTTCTAATGTTGTTTTTTCCATATGATAGCAGTTCCTAAGGCTGGTGATTGGTGCCACATTATCAACTCATGAGGTGTAGATGGTATTCATAATGCTAAATGGAATATATTGAAGTAATAACATGTCATAAATCATAACTTTCAGCAATAACATTTCTGCGCAATGGCTTTTTATGAGTCTCATTTATGAAAGTGTAGACAGATGCATTTAATGGGCAGGGTCTGACATAAAAAAAAATGCAATTAAAGTTTATAGGATGCTCTTTGATGTGAATGGACTGGCTATAATATGATCTTTATTTTTATCGTAAACTTATGCTGCATTCCAGAGATGACATGTTTTATTTCGTATTTCTTTTTCTGAATGAGTAGACAACAGGTGAAGACCCAAAAAGGGTGAAGGGGATAAGTATAGTCCTAAAGCAAATACTTCCATTTCGTCAGAGAGTATATTTGACATCAGTGATTTAAAAAAGTGGGCTATTGCGTGCTGGATTTCCACATTAACGAAGTGATAAAAAACATACAGAAAAGTAGATATTCATATGCTTTAAATACAGAAGTAGTCACAATCTTCCTGACTGTGGTCTTGAGATATTCTTGTGATTGCACTTCGTCCTTTCACAAAAGAACTCATCACCTTCCAGGAAAAAAACCGAAACCACATCTAAATCTCCTCCTCTGCCCCCACCCCAAAAAAGCTGCTGCTTGATGTTTGCAAGTTTTTTTTTTAAGAAGAATTTTTTCAAGAGCAAGTTTTGGGAGGAAAAAAGGATGCTCTTTTGTATACCAGTTATTTCCATATTCAGTCTCACTTGATGCAAAAATCAGTTATTTTAGTACTTTCGTAATACCCCCACAGGGAGGTTTTGTGTGTTCCAAATACTGCTCAGGTTAGTACCTGAATTTGGCAAGGACCAAGTCATCTTCTGTTGAAGGACAAGGACGTGGTAGTCCTGCAGCGTGTGTGTGTTTGCATGCATTTGTATGCAACCATGTACGTGTTTGTTTATATTCTGCAAGCAGAAGGAACAGGTCTAATTGTTTAGGGAAGAATTGATTACAGTGTGTCTTGAGAGGATGCGTCGCTACAAAGGAGGAGTATGCTTTGGAAACTTTCTCAGTAGGATTCGTGTTGGGTCTGCACAGATAAGCCTGATTTTTCTTTTCTTTCCCTTAACGTGAGAATAGAAGGATAATTTCCTGTTAGCTATTTTATCTGCATTATCTTCAGAAAGGTATTGCAGAAATAATCTTATCTATCGCCTGCTTTAAAGAATATTCTAGGCAAGTTATCCGTTATATTTACCACAATAACTGTCGTTTGCTTCGGCAAAACCTAAGGAACTCCTTCCAAGAACGTATGCGCACTGCTTAACCATAAAGCACTAAACACTGACTTCAGAATGGGAACAACACTGAAGGAGTTTTAAACTTTTTGGTTTCTATGCTATTAAAATTTATACAGCCTAATTTAGAGAATGTTAAATGATTTGTACAGCGATTTGGCAAGCGTGTCTTTTGAGATCTACAAGCTGCTAAATTCTTGATGTAAGTTGTTACTAGTGTGTGACGTCGAGTTCTTCTCCAAGTGTACTATTGCAAGTAACTTCCCCAAGCTGCAACCGAAATGCTGGAGTTACATAGGTACACTGCTAGTTAACTGGATGGATAAAGACAAGATGTATTATTCTGTGTGGAATAAATTTAGATGTGTACCAGCCATACCTTGATAGGAATCACAATGACTGCTTCATTTTGTAGGACTTTGTTTATCAAGCTGTTGGATAATTGCAAAGAATATCCAAAATATGTAACTCGGGGAAAGACTATGCTCTGAAATCAAATCCTTTAGGTACGTAAAAGTATGTACCTTAGGTAGGTAAGGAAGAGGAAGCTACAGATACGCAGACTGTGGTTGTTCTGAACGGTTGCTGCCACTCCTTTCTTCTCTTTCCAGTTTGTTGCTGTTTAAAAAAAACCCTTCCAATTAAACTTTTCTGTACCATTATTTTTAGTCTTATTGAATAAGAAAATTAAAATTCTATTTTAACCGTATTGAGATTTCTATTTCTGTTCCTTTTCCTTTGTTTTGCTCTACCAAAGTGACACATGTAATAGTCTTACTTTAAAAGTTTGGAATTCTTCGAAAACTTGCCTCTGTAAAAATTTTTGACAAGCTGAACTGATACTTTTCCAAATTTAGTTATAGTTATTCTGGGATAGTTGACTGAACTCTGACTCCAGAAGTGAAAGATGGAGTTGGAGGTTTGATCTGTATATACATACTTACTGAAAACTTGTGAAAATGTGATCCCTTGCTATACCAGTAAACTCTTTTTCAACTTCAACTAGAAGCTTTTATCAAAGACGCAGTGTAGCTGCTCTGATGGCAAGCAGACACAAGAGATGGGGGCTAAATAGCTCAGAATTTTTTTCTTATTTTTCCCTGTGGTTTAGGAAGCTGAACTCGTTACAAGTTCTTAACACCAACAAATTAGAAGTGTAAAAGCAAAGACTTGCTAATCACTGGTTAGTTGCACTAATGTATTATTTTGATCTTATTTTCCTTTTTTGTTAAAACCTACCTACTAGCATCCATATCTTATAACTACATAGTATAAAATCATAGGTTATGCAGTGAGTGTTACTGTTGGAAGAGATGCAAATACTAGACTTTTTTTTCACTTTGTAACTATGCCAGCCCAGCATTCGATGATACCATTTTGTTATTTTAGTAATCAGCTGTTTAAAACCATTTATAAGGTCTTAAATATTGATAGAGAAGGACACAGAAAAGTGAAACATTCTGCAAAGCTCACTTTGTTCTAGGGAGATACAGCTCTGTTGTCTTGCCAAAGAACAAATATATCTCCAAAGAACATTTTATGGTGGGGGGGGGAAAGAAAGAACAAAAGTAATTATTTTTTAATTATGTATATTGATGGGCATTTGCCTGAACGTGCTTAGGGCAGAATCCGACTTATAATTTCAATTGCTTAATCATAGTAACCTGATAATAACTTAATTAATAAATTACTGCTATTACACAGATTTTGCGCAGTCATTCCTCTGGAAGGTGGCTGGGACAAATACTATAGCTGAATGATCGGGTAGATTTATGTTTGTTAATAATGTTTAGATTAGAAATGATGAGAAATCTGGTAACAGGCATGGAGTCTCGTGGCTCGGTGCCTCGGTTAATTCGTTGCCTGCGGTAGTCAAGCAGACAGATTCTGCTTCGCTGTCTGACGAGCAGAAGGGAGGTTTGTGAGAACCTGCCTGTTTCTGTCGCAGTGGGGGATAAAGGAAAGGATTTAACAGGGTGACAACTCTTATATGTCCTGTTGTGAAGGTTTTCTTTATTTGTACAAAAACAGATCATCTAGGAGGAATGAAAGATATGCATACATATATACACGCACTGAGGCAAGTAAGCTATTTGTTCCCTGAGGCACTAATACCTAGATGTAGCACTGATCTCGTGGGATGCTCTCTTCTTCAGGAGATTGTTAGTAGGCTGATTGTCATAGATGATCTTTCCTTCCATAGCACGTTTTACAAAGCATGAAAAAAAGACAGTTCCAAGATTTCTTCTTTTATGTTAGCAAGGAAAACATCCATTGATGTTAGAAATTTTGATTCAGTGAAGAATTACAGGCTTTCAGTTTTTACCTTCCAGAAATGACTGTATTTTGACTGTCACACTAAAAAAAAAAAAAGTTAAAATCAGAGTCTTTCTCTGTTCATCGTATTAAATAGAATGGCCATTAGGTCTCATATGCTTTGATAAATGCTTTGGAAACGTAGTTAGGTAGAGCCACTTCTAGCATGCATGAATATAATAGAGTGGGGTTTAGGGAAGCAGTTAACTAAACTTGCGCTGCCGAGCATTGTTTTGCCATTTACAAGATAGTTCATCAGTGCCTCTCGACTAAATCCATTCTGTAATATCTGTGTGCAGTAACGTGTGGAGAAATTAATCTCAAAGGGAGAGCAATTTCTTGGCGCTGTTACTGCTTTCCTTTTTCGTAGAGAAATGGTCAGCTGTGCTGTTATCTAACCTAATGTCATCCCCCACTAAGTGCAGCACGCTTGTTCTGGAGGCTTTATGAAGTCCCTAAGTCCATTGACTTCAGCGTGGGATTTGGCAGGATCATCTTCTTCCCCAGCTCTCCCGACGCCACTGAGGCCTCTGAAACTGGTGCTCCCAGGCTGTGTGATGACCAAGCAGTTGATGTGAAAGGCAGATTGTAAAGGAGTCTTTATAACGGAGAGGGGCTGGCGGGATTCAAGGGGGGCTAGAAAGGAGTTAAGTCACAATTCTAAGCACAGTTAATCCTCCGGCCATGAAAGTGCCCAACCCCCTGCCTCCACCCTTGCAATTCTGTCAACCCCCGGGTCTTCCAAATGTTCATTTTATGCTGTTTCCACACTGCCCTGCGCAGACTGGTGTATGGTGGCAGGGACCAAAACCTGAGAAGCTCTCACCCAAGTCAGATTCTCTTAAAGACTAGATGGGATGATGTGCTACTGCTCCAGGGGCCCACTAATAGCTGCATGTGAGGAGGAGTTGCGTGGAGGCTATGGGGTTACGAACTCTCTTTAATCAGGGCTGTGGCTTACCCCATGCCCTCGAATTCTGAACAGTGATCCTTTTTCCCATCTTTTCTCCCACACAGTGCCAGTGGCTTTGGCAAAACCACCGCACACTTAGGCTGTTAGCTCTGAGAATCTCTCATACCTCCTTCAGGCTAAACTCTGCTTAGGTGTTAGTGGACTCTGGGTGGGTCAAACTCATAATTCTCCAAAAGTAACTGGGCACTTGTTTAGGCTTTGATGTGAATGTAAGGCAACCTAGGTGAAGAGCTTCAGACGATCTAAAATAACTGTAGTTTTCATCTGGTGTGACAGCACGAGTCTCTTTTCACTTTCTACGACTGTTACGTTAGATGTGTGCAGTTGTCAGTTTTGGTTTTATCTAGGCTTTTGGTCCTTGCTTTAGGACTTGCTGTTTTATTTATCTATGAAGTGTCTTGAACTCTTGCTGCTATAGAACTAATAAAATAATAATATGAACTGTGATTTTCATTGTGGGATTTCATATTTTGTTTGTTGCTTCAGAATGAATAATCTAAATATTTCAAACAGCGGCAGAGAGTGGCCTAAGTCCAATGTCAGAATCTATAATTTGGAAAGAGCTGCTGGTAACAAGCTTCCTTGTAACAGCTTGCATGATTTTTTCATGTCTTTGCTATCAATGTGAACTTTGTCTCGTATTGATTTTGTTTAGTGTTAAGAGGTCTTTCAAAAGTGCCACCACTCTAATTATTACCTGCCTCTGGGAAGTGGGCTTCCGGCGTCAATGGAAAACTCTTAATACCCTTGTCACCGTGCCTGCAGATTTACAGCTGGGTGCTGGAAATGCTGCGTGCTGGCTCACTGTTTTGATCAGTGGCACAGGACTCGTAGAATCCCACCATCTTTTTGGCACCCTGCTAAGTTACTGATTTCCTTTTGAGCTGAGAGTCCCTGTCCATATTTCCTTAACTTTCCCTAACTAGGGCTACCGGCACTTACGGGAACACTTTCCTAACAGTGCTTTTCCTTGCTGGAATCCCGAAAGTGTTACAGTTTGAGGTTGGTAAGCAAGTGGATGACTTCATGAAAAAGGTTGAAGGTAAAGCTTTGTACCTAATTATAATGTTGGAAAGATTACTAGCTGCATAATTAAGACTAGCATTTTAAATTTGGCTCCCACATTAAACAACTTTTTTTCCGATTTGAACTTGCCCTGGCCCTGCCTTGGGGCTGGGAAGAAGGGAGGAGGAAACATTTGGAAGGAATATTTAGTTTTACTGGTACCTGTGTAGTCAACTGCCTGTAAAAATGCTGTAGAAGCTACAGCGCTATTGCTTGTTTGTTGCTAGTACTTGGCACTGAAATGAGTGGCAGACTGCTTGGTTTGGATTTTTTAGTTGTTATTTTTAGACATCCAGTGTTTTATTTTGGAGCATTTTTATTACATTTTCCTTTATGTGTTTATAAACATGCCAGTATCCTGCTGAAGCTAGTCAGCAGTTGATGTGTGAGAAATGGGTGAACAAAACACTGTCATTATCAATGTGAATGCGTATTTCAGAGTTGAAATTTGCCCTGTGCTGGTCTTTGCGGTGCTGCAGCAAGCGTGATGGGGCAGGGAGCAGTACTGCCTGCCATGCCAGCTTCCTTGGTGCCTGAGGCGTGCCCTCAAGCCCCGTCACTACTCTGCTCATCTGGCCTTCAGCAGGACACTGACTTTAAACACATTGCTTACGGTTATCTTTTGGGTTCTCAGGTTCTATTCTAACCTTCCTAATTCACCCCGATGGTTATTTTTTTACTGGTGGATAACATTTTGATATTGTAGACAAAACAGAGATCAGTTTTCAGGTCTTAAAATATTCTGGGAGTGTGGTTCTGGGTTCTGGTATTCCAATCACAAGCCCCAGTGGAAAGGAAGAGCCGCTGCAGCGCGTAATCGTACTCCTGGGTGCCACTGAATTGACAAATCATGCTTCCTTAATTAAGAAATGATAATATCACTCTTCTGTAATGGAGCTGAACATTACTGTCATCTAGAATGAAATTTGCTTCATGAAAAAAATTTCCTCCAGCTTTGCACTTTTGATCCCCTTACTGTGTTGACTGTGGCGAATATCTTGTTTCAACAGCTTTCTTGCATCTGTATATTCAGAAATATTTGGTTATTGGTTTAGTGTCAATAAATAACACAGCTATTGCTCTTGAACAGTTTGAAGTGAACAGGAGTTTGTTCTTACATGAAACTAACAAAAAAGTTAGTAATTGCTATAATTGCAACTCCCTTTGAAAGCAAAGGGAATTGCCTGTGAATATCCAAGGGTAGAATTTTGCTTTAAGCTATTATTCTGTTACTTAATTCAATAAAGTTCGAGATTTGTGACTTTAATTGATGCTAATTAAAACAGGAGTAGTCTCATGTTAGAAAATGCTACTAAATATTGAATGTGCAGCGTATAAAGTAGCACTCTGTTATAGAATCTGTCATGTGGTCGGTAATACAATTTAGTATTTTGGAACATCTTAAGGGTTTTTTTGTGAAATACTCTAAAAAAAAAAAAAGTTTTTTCTAATGTTTGGAATTGCACCTGAAGTTATGTAGACAATTCTAAATGGCCATTAAAAAGGAGGGAAGATGTATTTCACAAATAGTGAACTCGTGATTTCACCATATGAAACATGCGTGCAGCAGGAAAAGTAAGACAATAGTGCAGTCTTGTGATGTGAAAATCATTAAAGGAAAACATGCAAATTCATTTAGGATATCTAAGGAAAGATTAAAGATGGTAGAGACTTCTGAATCAGTTACCACAATCCAACTTGCTTATATTTTCTTGTAGAAGGATTAGGGCTTTTTTCTGTTAGTTATTGCTCTGATAGTTTTTCCAGAATAATTTCCTTTGTGCCCTTACTGTCTGCATAATTCATCAAAAAAGGCACATAAATCATCAAAAGAGATCATTAAAGGTGCACCATGCAGACAGTGCTTTGAACAGCAACAGCAGGATGCAGAAAATCCTGATCTGAGGCAGAAACAGCAAACAACCTTACACCCATAAATGTATTTGGAGGGAGGGGTTCGAATTCTTATGGTAAATCAAGTCCAATAAAATGTGAAGTGTGCCCAAGTGAAATAACCAGATTCTTTCATGTAAATGCTTGGGAAGTTGTGAGATTTGCTGCCTTTCCCTCCAGCCCCAGTAACTACTTCAGACAGATACTTACCTGAGTAAAAGAAGGCTTGTTGATGTTTTCCAGACAAATACTCTAATGGTTAAATGAACAATTGAATAACCTATTCAGTGCTTCTTTTATTTTGCTTTTCTGTAGACAAAACATGGATGCACACTCCTGAAGCCTTATCAAAGCATTATATTCCCTATAATGCAAAGGTAAGAAAATATGAAGTTATTTTGTCCTGTTACCTTTAGAACACAGCGCGTTCTATTTTGCTTTAACTGTGAAAAAAGCAGGGATATGAATTAGCGAAATGAAATAGCAAAGAAAAACTCAGTAAATGTCTGTTTTGCAGATGAAAAATTTCTGTTTCTTAAATAATGGCCAATTGATTCTTGTTTGGAATTATTTTATGGTTTTCTGGAAAGCAAACCAGTGTTCCTCTTCTGCTTGATGTTCTGTTTCCTTTTAATGGATGCTAAATGGATGGAAATTTTGAGTGCAAAGGCATTTAACATCAGGCTGCATGCTTACAGTACTGTAAAAATTAAAATTAATAGCACAAAGTTCTTTTGAACAATAGCAAAGGCAATGAGTAACAATCCTGTCTGCTGGATATATTGAAATGTCAAATACTCTGGAAATATGGTAGAATAATAATGGAATTTTTGCACAGTAAAAACAGAAGTCTTAGGCTTTCTTATCCCAGTTACAATGTAGTTCTTCAATAGTATTTCAGTTAAGTCTAATGACATCTGTTCACAGGAAATGCATCTTCCCAAAATAACAACTGAGAAAATTGTTTGCTAAAAGGAGGAGGGAATAGGCAGTAATCAGCATAAGTCAGAGTAAACCGAGTAATTGGTTATTACTTGTCTAAACTGGGAGGATAGTTTGATAAGATACCACTGTGGTCTGTTCTGCATAAAGTTCTCATATGATTAGTATATTTCAATGTGAAAATAAAAAATATTTCACAGGCCGGGACACAGTTGCCTATGCTGGTACTCCCTGCTGTTGTGTTTGCAATTCTCTTTTGCTTAGTATTGCCACATAGTGAGCAAGTGTTTGTAGTGGAAATGTGGGTCTCGTTCTGCTAGTTGCCAGGTGAACATGTTTTTATTCTGTGTGCTCTCAAACTGTATTACCAGGATGTATTACCATTTAACTGTATAGCCCTGCCAGACACCTTGGCTTTTATATTACAGTTTTTCAGAGGAGGGAATACTTGCTGGGGTGACTGTGCCATCTGTTTTAAGAGGAAGCTGAAGCTATGGATTCTATTAATGCACAGAATAGTGTCCATTTTTTTGTGGTCTTTACTTCAAGAGAAAAAAGAAACCTCCCTCATCTTTCACATCTCATTGTGCTTCTTAAGAGCATATCCTGTGAATAGGTGTCTGTACAGCTATGCAGAAAATTTTTTTAGAATAAAGAAAATGGTGATAGTGTGATGGTAACTGTAGAAACAACAGCATCAACAGCTTCTGGAGCAGAAGAAAAGGATGGGGAATTCCTGTCTGAAGGAATTCTGTTCTCAGCCTTGTTAGAAGGACTCTTGGTCCAGAAAAGTCTTCCCTTTTATTTAGGCTACTGTGTGCCCAAGTGTCCTTTCCGGTTCTGCTTCTATTTAATGTGGGTTCTGACCTTGCAGGGCCTCCTTGACATCTGTGCTGTTGGCCTCTAAGGTCCATCAGAATACTGGTAGGAAGCTGCGATGTACTGCAGCGTATACTTTTTCAAAAAAAGAAAGGTTACCCATTTTTTTCATTGGGATCACAGTAGAAAATTATTATTTAGAACTGTCAGTTATTTCGTTCGTTATTCCAAAGCAAGCAAAAAATTGCTCTGCTCTGTAACTGGAGTGTAACGGGTATGGAATTTCCACATTGCTTTTTTTATTCAGACCTGGCATAAATTTGCACAGCTTTTATGACGGTAGCTGGCATATACAGGCAAAACTACATTATTAAATCTAGATTATATTTCCACCTTAATTTTCAAATATCGTTTTCATTAAGTTTTTCAGTGTTTTTAAGAGGAAAGCATGTGTCTATTAGTACCTCGTTTGGGTTTTGTAAGGTTTTGATTTTTAACTAAAATATCCCATTGATTTCATATCTTGTAACTACATTGTGAAACAATGATTAAACACTCAGAAAGCATTCATAAAGCAAGTATTGAAAAAGACTCACTGATTTTTTTTCAAATGTTCGTATTGTTTCACTTCCAGTTCTATAACATTCTGTTCATATAACTTTTCTATTTGTTGGGAGGAAAAGACAACACTTCATCTGATTTATTTCAAAAGGTAATTATGTGAGTGAAGAATGACATGTTCAGGAAATCATATCAATTTGATGGAAAGCAATACCGGAGATGTTCTTTTTCCATGGGCAAGTCAGCTGTATTCTGCTGCATAGTTTTCTGAATGCAAATTACCGTGGATGAGAAACAGTGATTTCTCAGTAAGACACAAAAATAATTTCTCCAACACTAATTTTCTGAGATGAAGAGAAAAAGGAGAGCTTACTAAGAACAACTGGAAAAAATGGGACTTTGTTTGCTTGATCCCTAAGACATCTTTAAGAATTAAAGTTTGTTGATAAAATGCAGTTTGTGAGTTGACTGTTATTTAAAAAAATCCTGGCAAAGTTAACTGGGAATTAAAAGAACCCTGCAATATAGACAACTGTCCATTTTCTACAAACTGGAGAGGACTTTCATAGAGACTTAGCAATGTCTGGTATCTCTTAGGACATACACCCTCAGGATGATTTATGGCAATAATCCTCTTTGCAAGAAAACATGAGCAGAGTTGTTTCTTCTGAAAGTAAAATCCAGGAGCCATGAGTCTCATAATGCTGCCCTTAAATATAAAGGCATCTTGATTCCCTCTCTCCTTTCCAGCATCCTCCATGCTCATGGTACTGGCTATTTCGATATTTGCTGGGTTTTGGCACGGTTTGGTGCATGGCGTAAGTTGATGGGGGTCTAGAGTTTGAGGGTTGTTTTTGTTTGTTACTGTCATCGTTGTTCTGGGGGTTTTTTTGGTTTTTGCTTTTTTTAATCTTACTGATGTCCCCAGTCTTGGCCTTGCTGAAGGCACTGATAATGAGTAAGACTCCACACATCTCAGTATGCTTTGGGGGTGAAATCTGGGCCTACTGAAGTCAGAATTTTGCCGTCAGTTTGTGACCCCGTATTTTTCTTGCATAGATGACTTGAAATGAAACATATTTGTCATGTAATTTTTTTCCAAAAAGAGAACTTAGAATCTTGATAGTATGTTATCAGATATGGGCATGCAGGACTAATGTAGATGAAGCAGCATGGCAATTTTCATGTTACCAGGGTATAAAATGCGAAGGCAGACCAAAATCTCTCTTTTGTGTCATGTTTTTCTATAATGTTCGATAACTAAGAACAGATGTTTGTGTTATTTGCCATACTGTAGGGAAAAAACTTCTCTCTTGCCTTTAATTCTCTTGATTTTAGGCCAGTTTCCTTTCTGCAAAACAGAAGTGATCAAAGTGTGACTTTATAACGCAATCTGACTGCAACCTTAAAAATGACCTGATTGTTGTCATCACGTAACTGATACTACCCTGAGGAGTGTCCTTCTGCTAATAAAAAGTTGCCACTGCCCAAACCAGCAATGTTTACTATGTCTTTTTGTAGCAAATTGTGCATATATTCCACATATTCCCCTTTGTAGTCGCTTGGCTATTTTGGGGCTTGTATCAGATTTCCACAGGCGCATCTTTTCAGTTTGCAGATTAGAGGTTCTGCTTTGCAAGCCTGGTGTTTATGTTGGCTCCTGGTGTACTGTGGAGTGAGCAGCTTTGACCTTGCACTAGGCTGAAGAGCTGCTATTTGGCATAGCACCACGATGGCATGTTAAACCCTTGGGAGTTTATTTTACCAAGAGATGCGATGGCTTCCTAGTGCTAAGACCGCTACTGCCCTGATGTTTACTTCAACCTTATTTCAAAATTTTGTATATTGTCATGTACGTATTTGTGACGCTGGACAAAGTTTTAATTCGAAACTTTGAAGGTGAATGAGCAAAGCTTTCCCAAAAAAGCACCGTTAAACATCTCTTACTTTGTATTATTGTGGGGGTTTAGTGACAATTAATTGTGAATTGTTGTGCGGTTTCATGGATGATCTTTCCTCTCAATTATTCAGTATAAATCTTGGACCTGCATTGCAACTGTAGGAAAGGCCAAAAAAAAAAGGCATTAGTAATAAATACCCTGCAAAATGACCTTACTTGGCAGTACATAGGAGTATTAATCTTTGCTTCAGAACAATAAGTAGAGCTTAGGTAGGTTTTCAACTTTAAGTAATAATTTCTTATTCCTTCAACTTTTTCTCGTTGAGGAATGGCAGATAATACTTCTCTGGAGCAGGCATTTTGGACAAGAATTTTAGGTCAAAAATACCATGCTGCTTGGAATCGATGTAATTCCAGTAGCAGGGCTCTAGGTGCAATTATGTCTTTTGAATAGCTGTATGTCGCTATCGTTAGTGTGCGGTATTATCAAAACCATGTTTTCATGCCATAAACTGCACTTCTACTACCCATTTTTCGTTGCTATAGCTATACTAACAATTTCTCTTTTTTTATCCAGTCAGCATACTATGGAATGTTGAGGAGTTTGAGGAGTTTGTATCAGTAAAAATAATTAATGAAAGAATATCAAAAGGAGAACTGTATGTAGGTTTTCCAAGTAAACAGAGATACAAGGCATGGTATTAAAAAGTATACTTAAATTTATGTGGTGAAGTTAGTTAGATATAGCAAGATATTCCAAACAGAGCATGACAATATTAAAAAACTAGAAACTAATGAAATAGAAGAAAGCCTTTACAAGAAATAATACATTTTCCTACATTTATTATAAGTAGAATTAATAAGTTAATTCCAATTAACTTGCATTAGAGTATCAAAATGTCATGAATATAGTCATAATTAATTTAGTGTTTAGGCACAAGAAAAATGAATATTATGAATATTGTGAAAAGATCCAAATGAAATACGAAAGGAGAAAATTATAATTTTACAAGGAAATGCAAGTCTGAACTTCTTAGTTGTTTCTGATAGATTACAGTCATTAAACTTGGGGGTCATTATACCAAGGATGGAATAATCAGGTAAGTAAAACATAAAATATTTATTCTGCAAGGGGTACAGTCAACAAATTTCTCTGCTTCAGGAAATGGACCTGCCTATTCCATACCACTTGCAAGGTTACCTACTTAAAATGGGAGAGGTGAGGAAGGGACAGCATTATATCCACAAATACCCTGTGAAAGAGATGACCCAGATGCAGAAGGATTGTATCTAAACTTTCAACACCACCAAACATCATCTTGTATAACAGCTACATGAGGGGAGCTGCACTTGAGCTGTTCAGCATCGAGTCGTTTCGGTGGTTAGAATCATAGAATCATAGGAAGTTTTGGGTTGGAAGGGATCCCCAGAGGTCATCTAGTCCAACCCCCTCGCAACCAGCAGGGACACCACTAACTAGATCAGGTTGCTCAGAGCCCTGTCCCACCTGGTCTTGAATGTTTCCAGGGATGGGGCGTCCACTACCTCTCTGGGCAACCCGTTCCAGTGTTTCACCACTGTTGTCATTTGTCTCTGTGAAAACCAGTGAGTATTTCAGCTCCCTTCAAATCTGAATGATTGTTGGTCCCTCAGAAGGCTCGTGGGGTACTGAGTGCTTTTGAAAAGCTGACAGTCTGTCTTCCCTGAGGTTGTATAGCCAGTTTGTAAAGGGGCAAGATTGGAGTCTGCACCTCCGGAGCCTTGGTCCAGTCTGGTGAGTGCAGACCAACCCCTCCCTGTGGGTCAGCGGTGTAGCACTGCACAGCGATGGAAGTGGAATGCTGTTTGCAGACAATCGTAGATCTCATCTGCATCTGAATGCACACAAGTTCAAAGGCTGTACGAATGCATGTTGCGTATGCTTCAGTAGCCCACCATGTGCGCCAACCCCCCCCCACATCAGCACGACAAGATCATTTTGCAAGCAGAAGTAGGCGTGTGGCTTACGGTATCTGTGTGAATCTGCACCTTGAGTTCTGCCTTTCGTGTCCATTTACCATTGCTTATCTGAAAGGTTTGAAAAATGTGACTTTTTTATAGTTGGAGTACTGGTATCTATTATGACTGAATACTGGCTAGGAAGTTTTGAAAAATTTGCAGAATAGCAACAGCATGGTTAGGAGATGTGTATGGTCTCTTTCCGGGTGTCTGTAGCCCTCTGTCCATGAAGCGTAAATACCCAGCTGCGCACCTGCAGGCTCTACAGATCATTCTTATTCTCCATAAGATGATCTGCTTCAAGAAAGGAATGAAGTTTAGAAGCAATTCCAGTTTTTCTTCCTTAAGGTTCATTTGTGTGTAGCTTGCACAGAGAGCTTTAGGTTTGACTGAAGTTCCCAGTGTCTCACATAAATGCAAGCAAGTGTATCATTTTGAGCCATATGCATGAGACAGACTGCTTAGATCCAAGTAATTGAAATTTGGGAAGGTGATAAATGCTTGTGGAGTCGAGGGGTGGGAGTGGGGAGTGGCTTATATCTAGATGCTACAGGTACACGTACTGCTTATTCTGCAGTGTAATAGATGAATATGAAGATGAATACATAAATGCGCTGAAAGCAGAGATGGGATTCATGAAGGGACTTCACCTAATGGCAAACTTATAGTTTACAAATATTAAAGCTAATTTTAGGCAAACATGAGCTACAGTCAGTGTAAGGGCTGATAGCCTCTTTGGTTGCAGTCCTGCCCAGGTGCGTGGGGAGGCTGTGCAGTAGCGTGGTTGCTGCCGCAGAAGACAGCCTATTTCTGCACCCACTCCTCGTCCCTGCCTGGCGTGGCATAATCAGTTGACCACTCAGGGCTAATAAAAACCAAAAAGGGTTTCAAAACTTCTGAAATAATCCAAGACAGTTTAATATAACATATAATGTTTCATTTCTTTTCCTCTTTCAGGAAAAACAATCAATAGAGCATGTGTATTTTAGTGAAATATTTTTGGTGGATTCTAGTAAAAAAAAAAAGTGAATTTAATTGAGGGAGTGAGAGAAAAAATACTGGTCATGTTTTTCAATACATTATAAACTGCAACTGAAAGAGGAAACAGTAGCTTTTGATCTATTCTCCAGAGCTCTCATCTTCTCTCAGGTTCTGCTTACCATCCCTTGGTGTCTTCGTAAGCTCCATTTTGCTTGAAATGTAGAAGTATTATATGACATACTTCAGTTACAAGTACGAAACAGATTTGCAAGACAAATAAGAGATGGAAACTCTAATTTCATGGCAAGAAGAAAAAATGCATCACACCAATTAATGGTAGTGTATGCAGCATAGGATCTGAGCAGTATTTGAAGTCCCTTTCTCAGTAATGTATCAAGTAATTTATTAGAACTGTGCAGTGAAACAGGATTGGGACAAAGCTCCTGGTCTGCATAGAAGCTGATCAATTACAAGAAATGCCTCCTTCACATTACTCTGATTCCGAAAGTGTAAAGCCAGCGTTGACCTGTATTAAAAAGCATTTTGAACTTTGAACCTGAGAAATTCAGGTGTAACTTAATAGAGGAACTCATCATTTCCAGTTTGGGACATAGCAAAGGAAAAATATTTGCATGAACTGATTTGTAAAGCTGTGTTAAAACGTTTTGCTTTTTCACTACGAATTATTATTGGCCACGTAAAAGGGAGAGAGTGATGGGTATCATTGGTCTAAAACTTAATTTTTTTTCCTATTGTATGCCTTTGCATAAGTATTATTTTCTTCATTCTGAATCCTTAAGCGAAATCAAATCTAGTCAATTCCTGTAGTTTTAGAAGTTGTTTGTGAAGTTGTTGCTGTGGTATTACTGAAAAGAGAGGAAATGTGGAACAAAGGATATACATCAAGTCTTTGTCATATGTGTGGAACCAAGGGTTGCATTTGAAGGAACAGATAATTTGAAGCATGGACTAAAAGTGGCCCTAAGCCATATCTCTTACTATTGCTGTAGCACTTAGGTGCCTCTGAAATGGGAGATACTAGGGAGACAGAGGTAACTCACTCAGCAAATCACATTAATTAGAGCGTTCTGTTAATAAGGTTAGGTGGGAGGGAAGTCTTGTCTACTCATGAATATAGGATTATTGCTGAAAATCCACTGAAGTCAGGAATGCGTAGGTTTTCTAAGTCAGAATTTAGAGGCCATATCCCAGCTTGCAGTTTATGAGGCTTTGAGAAACTGCAACTATTAAAAGCAAACTCATTCTCAGAATGAAAAAGCCCTCACCAAACTTGCATGTACATACTTAAGGTTCAAATCCATTTTAAAAGATTTAAAACCAGGTACAGGTTTTGGATTTGAGTTTTAGTTTCTGGTTGTGTTTCTTTGTTTTGTGTTGTTTTCTTTTTTCCTGAACAGTTGTTTAAATGACAGTACGAGTGGTCTTGCTTTGGTATGTGGTCAAGTGGCTCCACCTTAGTTCTTTAGTGATGTATTTCAGGGGCTTACCATCTTCCCCCCTCTTGCCTTTGGGTAACCAGAAGAGAGGGAGGTGGGAAGGTTGGACCTCTTCACATGTTTATTCAAAATTGGAGGGCACTCTGTTTATTTTGTACTAGTTGTAGCTTTTTACTTGTATTGGTATTTGCTGTTAGAATGATGTATGCGAGGAAGAATGCGGTTCAATGTTTTGCATTGATTTTTCAGTAACACTCGGAGGTAGTAACTGAAATTGTGCTGTGCATTTCCAAGAGGTTAGTGTAATTTATCACAGTTCATTAGATCATAAATTCTTTGAAGCTGAGGACTGTCTATTTGGTGTTTGTACAGCCTCCAGAATAATGAGACGGAGGCTCTAGGTGCTACCCTGATGCAAATAGTCATAGATCAAAGTTTAGAATAAGTAAGCAGCAGAAGACCTTGGACTTCACTCTCATGAGCTTTCTTCTCAGTTGGAATAATTAAATGATAATGCAGACAAGAAAGGGGTGAATTATTATTCTCAGTTTAAAGACAGGGAACTGAGGTAATACTGGAGGTTTTCCACAAATCCACCCCAAATCTCTGTTCTCAAATCAGATCCCAAATTTTGAATTCTACCTCAATGCGTTGAGCTCAGGACTAAATGTCTTCTCAATACCTGTTCTCTTAGTAAAGAAGATTATATTGCCATTTAGAGAAGACTCTAAATCCTTATAGGAAGTATTTCAAAATGCACTATGTTCTTATTTGTTCACCTCTAACGACGCGGGTATCACTGTAATGATCTAGACTAGATGAATTTTACGACTTCAGCACCAGAGTATAGGTATTTTATTGAAAAGCATAAAATTTTTTTATGAAATGAGAAGTGACAGCGAATATTAGTGTTGGATTAATTGCCATTGTAAAATAATCTATAAATCACTTTCCAACTCAGTTGTGTTCTTTTAGAACAGTCCATCTGCGATGTCCATCTCATCTACTGATGGATCTTAAGGTCATGATAATAGTGGTTTCATTTTGTATCTGATGTTGTCAGGTTGAATTAGTCACTATTAAGCATTTTTGCAGTCTGCTAAAATAATCTTTCTAATAAAAATATCTAGTTCCCTAATTTGTATTGTTTAGAGGGGAAAATATTTCTTATGTTTAGGTAGTGCTCTGCAACTTTGTTTTAAATGTCTGTAGACTGGTAGCTTAAAGAGGCAGTTCTTTCTGTTCCAAGTACTATTTTAAAGTAAATGACTCTTATCCTAGGTAGCTTTTGGAAAAACTCTGTTACTAATATTCTTGAAGTGCTTGAAGGCCAAGTGTTGAATTATGGTGATCACATGTGTTTTTTAGCTGGCTTTCATGTGAGATTATGTGAAGAAACGACGGTTTCTTCTAAAAAAACAGATGAACAAGAGAGAATATAAACAGGTTCATAAAACAGTAACCATCACAGATGCTTTGTTACACGTAGGAAAAGCAGAAGATTGAGTACGGCTAAACCCATGTACGAGGCGCTTTTCGTGTTAAGTCTATTGCCGATGTGGTCCTTCCTTCCGGAATATGTGATGGAATTGAAGAAGAGGGATTCAGAGTGGGATTTGACTTTCACACAGGCAGGACATTTGCAGATCATGAGGCAGAGGTATGTTAAGGGTCTCTTCCCAGTCTTTGAAAGAAAGATTTCGAAGAAGTAATTCTGTTAAAGTCTGAAATGTGATTTCTGTAGACTCATTAACAGGCTGTCTCGTACTGTGATCACAAACCTGTAGTAGATGAAAATGCTATCGAACTGCTGTGTTTAAGTACCACCCATTTAGTCGTAAGCTTCCACATGTTCAGGTACACTCCAGCCTCTGTTCTTCATTAGCTCTTTCAGCTTGCCTCCTAGGTGTGCTTTCTTTGTACTGTTACCCTTTTTCAGTTCAAATAATCAGTGCACCCAGAACCAGCGCTGGTTTCCCTGTCCTTTTTTCTTTTCCCACAAGACACCCACTTATTTAAAGATATTTTCTCACAATTTCAAACATGATGCAATTTTGAGGTCACAGTTACTCCTCTGCCTTGGCCCCTGCTCTCTGCTGCATGGAGCATCTCTACCTTCCACAGATGGACAGCTAATCTGATTTTTACTTGGCTACCCCAGTAAAATATTCTCTGGAAATTTCTGAGGATATTCTGTGAATACAGTAACTCAGGACGTCTACAGGTGTCATTCGTGTAAAATTAACAATCCATTTAAAGTAGTAGATGGAGCTGAGAAGCAAAGGAAAAAATGAATTTTAATTAGAAAACGCAGACATTTTCTTGGCCACTTGTATCAGAATATTGCTATTAATTTATGTGAATATGGCATTTTAGCACGTTCTTGTAGATTTTCCGTGCGATTATGGATTACACTTTACATACTGATTCATCATATTTTCCCACTGAGGTTGCTTTACTAATGTTAGGCTCAATCTTTTTTTACAAATGTAGAGGCCCTCATTATAGGAACTCTATGGTTTAGGAAACAAAAAAACAAAACCTAAAAAAACTATAAGGGTAGTTCACACTTCAAGTCCCTGGCCTTTGATACACCTCAGTACATGGTCTGTCCTGTGGTGTGTATTATCTGCCCCATAGAATGTGTCTATAGATTATTTGCTACACACTGAATTACTTACAGTACTAAAATTTAAAGAGCAGATGATGTTCTGTGGTAATGCTAGTTTAAAATAAAATGTTCAGATTATGTCCAAAATTTGTGTTGCATGAAAAAATTACCAGAAGTTGTATTAAATTTCCAGGCTACTAAAGCTAAAGCACTAACTCCACACATTCAGGATTCTTTCTCCAGAATAACTATTTTCTGGTGCGCTGCTTGTCCTCTGTTTGACAGCCAAGTGTTTCTATGAATCAAAAATTAAAATGGGAGTTATTTATTCTAATCTGTGGTGCAGTAAGGCTTACAGTGTTAAAAGTCCTGATTCAGAAGAGATGCAGTGTCCTTAAAATAGACCATTTCATATTTCATATTAAACTGGAAAGGGGCTTTAATAAATGGAGAGTAATGGACAATGGTTATGTGTTCCTATGACTAAGGCTGTTTGTGTTTGAATGAGGATTTTGTTCCTAACTGCTACTTCTGGCTTTTGGCCCACAGGGAATTCCTATTTCTATGTTTATAATGTCATTGTGTGTTGCCATGGCAAGAGTGTGATACTACAAGTTCAGCATTATCATCGTAGTCAAGAACAAAGGAGGTAGAAACTATTTTAGAGCAAAATAAACTTTATTCGCAAAACTGAAAATGCCTATGGAATTGTATCTTTGCTTTTGTAAAATACTGTTAGTATTTTCCAGTACAAAAGAGTAACTTCATTAATTTTCCATTTGTCTTCATTAATATATATACTATATTTATAAAAATCCATCAGAATTTCTTCCACAGCTCGTAGAGTTTGTTTACATCGAACAGAAGAGGGCTCTAATGATTTTGTGTCCAGCTTCAGTCTGAAGAAGTTACTGCAAGCTGAACCCTCAGAATTGCACAATTCCACCTTGAAACGGCACATGGAAACTCCTGGCTGTTTTTGTACATGTTGTTATGAGAGAAGCTGAAGCCGGCGCTCAGATTCGTGCCTAACAATGAAGTCATCTGGGAAATATCTCTTTGAAGAAACAGACACTTTCTGAACAACGACATGGCCTGTTTATTCACGTGGCTTGGGTGCACCCCGAATTCAGCTGCCTCACTCCACTAGAGAAGTTCAGAGTTAATCAAAGTGCTCCAAATGTTAGAAAACTTCATCTTATTGGTAACATAGAATGTTTTTGCCACTTCTGTGAGCTAAGATTGGTTTTGTTATCGAATACTTGACAACATAGCTTGTTTCTTCATAAGGGTTTTTTGTCATCTCAGTCCAGTTTTCATTGTTCTTGGGGAGGTTTTGTTTGGTAGGCTGGATGTTTGCAACAGGAAAATAAAATTCAGCAGGACAGATGGAGCTCGAGAACACAGAGTTCAAGCTTTAACTTGCTATATTTTGTGAAAAAAGTGAGATAGCCTGCAGAATGCTAATACAGAGCAGACCAGTACATGCTGCCGTTAAAGGAACAGTGGTGCTACAAAAAGCAGTGGGTTGATACAGCAGGGAAAAACAGAGCCAAAACCAAGGACAACAGTTTTGCATGTCTTGTGCAGGGTTTTGCAGTGGTAACTGTTAGCCAAGTTCTCATGAAAATACCAGCACTTGGGATCTTGATCTGGCTGTTTCTTTAATTGTAGCATTGTACTAGATTGGGATTTTTTGAGGGCATGAGAGGGGTCTATCCTTTAGCTTTATGGGAATGTTAAAGGAAATGAACCATAACCTCAATTTGCATGGACTAGTGGGTTTATACAAGTAGTAACAATGAAAACATTTTTTTCACGGTGCGATGCAGTGAAGTTCCGTGTAGACTTGCCAGTGTTGCTAGCTGGCATGTGCAGAGTTGGAGTGGGGGTTAAAGCAAAGGCGGTCTCTGTGTTCTAAAGCTCCTGGTAGTACAGTTGACATCTTTGCAAAAGAGTCTGTAGATGTAGAGCTGTTTGTACTACTTCAGTACCATCTGAGTGAAATTTAGCAATTGTTGAAGTTATATCTAATGGTTAATATAAATTAAATCACCATATTGACATCTTGAGTTATAAAAAAAAAAAAAGGCAAACAAGATGCCAACTTGCTTACAATAATGTATTTGAAAATATGTAGCATTTGGTGAAAAATAGTATTTCAGGAAATTTGAAGTCTTAGTTTGACTTTACTGTTTCCATAAAGAAATTATGCTTGAGTTGAATCCAGTTCCTGTGGTGCAGAACCAAGTCTGCTGTCTAATTATGGACTTGCAAAGCTGAAAAAATCTGTCTATTCTTTTACTATGCACTTCTAAAGCTGGAAATTTGATGTTTAAAATAGTGAATGTGGATTATTTTTATGTGAACTCTCTTCAGTTAAGGTAGGGTAAATACTTTTTTACTGGGAACAATCCAGTTGGGAATACAAATCTGAATTGAGACATTCAAGCAGTATGACGTGTCTTCAATGAATGAATATCAGAGGCTTCTTTGTAAAGGAAGCGCCAAGGTCAATAATTAGTTCTGTTTTCCCTGTCCGGAAGCAGACTTGTTCTTGTGGACATACAGGTACCCTTCCCTGTGCACCCACATTATCAGAAGTATAACCTGTTTGAATAATCACCTTTGCTGAACATTGATTTAATAATGATAACTCTTACAGAAATGGTGATACAGTGTTTTAAATTTTGACAATGAATTTAGAGTTGCCAGTTCTTAATTCTTGGAGGTCAGAGGCTATATAAAATCTAAACTAATATGAGAGTAAAGGTGGAGGGTTGCAGGAGCCTGGCAAGCTGTTCAGCATCGGTAATTGGATGGCTCAGCCATTTTCTAGGCAAGTCAGAAGCAACTCAGGGAGACCGTGAATATGGTTAAGCTAGATCACCTTAGTCAACAATATATTCATTGGATGAGTTATCCCTTGTTAGTTATCCTAAAATTTCCAGGCAGTAACAATGACGCACTACAGGAGGCTCTGCAGAGTTGATGAATAGCAGTAGAGGAACAGAAGATAGTCATTTGATGCTATTTGATGTTAGATGAATCCCTGTGTTAATAGTTTCTGTACTGAAGCAGAGGAGTTGTAATAACTTCAAGATGGTGCCTTTGGATTACCACAGATATCTCCCGTTGCAGTAGAAGGAGCTGACAGATGCTTCTGCCTGAAAAAGAATTAAATCTCTTCCCATGTCCAAATTGAAACGCAGAGAATAAAGACTGGAAGTGTGTGTTTTGGTTTTGTTTTTTTTTTTAAATTTACTCCTTTTTATCTAATCTCTGAGCACAGGATTTTGCATGTGAAGGCTAATGAACATCGCAGCGTACGTGGAGAAAGAATGCTGTCAAAAGGGTGCATGTGTCCTGATCACAGCCAGGGAACATGTGATAAGAAACGATTTTTCTCCAGTGATAGAGTTGCTCTCACAACCAGCTTCCCCTGCTCTTGTTTCTTTCATGCCAAATATTATCTCCAATTTCTTTATTTATCAGCTATGGAAAGTGCACCTGGGCTTAACAGAAAAACAGGCCTTCAGTGATACACTACTAATATTAGCATCACTGTCGTTTTTACACAGTTAAAATCTTCCTTTCTAAGCCCTTTTCCCATACCTCAACAATTCTTACAAAGTTTTCTAGTGATTACTTGAGCTTGCTGGCTTTTTTTACTCCAGGCTGGAGTATCCATGAGGGATATTCCCGTTGCCCCCCTGCTGCAGCCGCCGTGCCTGTGCTGGGTGGGAATGGAGAACTCGCTTGGACCAGCGGCGAACTGCTAGCTCCAGCTAACGAAGCTGCAGAGCACAGCCAAAGAACCGCTTTTTCCTCAACCAGGTCTTTGAAGTGGAAGTAAGTCTGCGTGTAGCCATCTTTATTCTCAGCCTGTGGCCAAAATCTGGGTAGCTGTAAGGTGGCTGATAATGGTGTGTGCAACGGGAGAGGGGTGTACATCCCCTGTCCCACCACCCCAGCTCTGTTGTAATCTTTGGATTCAGCCTGACAGCTCCTCAGCAGTTTCAGATGTGCTGCTGAGCTGCTGGGTAGACTGAGGGACTGAAGAAATCCTGAAGGTTTTTTCTTGTACTGCTGTTACTTTCTGTGGTAACAGTCTTGACAAGATAAGTTTTGTACCTTTTTTTGCTTTCTTGCTGTGTTCCAGCCTGTTCTTATCTTCCTTGAGGAGGTACTAGCTGTGTGTCTTAACATAATTTTACTTTTAGGATTAGACACTTTTATGCAGAGAACAGCTTTGATAGTAGTGTTGCAATCTGATTTGGTTTTAAGTCTGTCCTTGTTGATAGCCCCCGTAGCATATGACCACACTGATCTCTGCAGAAAGCCTAATTTTTGATCATTTACAAAGCACGTCCTGAATTCTCCTCAAATTCTGCTTACAAACAAACTGGTTATGTTAATGTAAATGTATACTCCTTTTGTATGCTCCTTTTTTTTGTGCCCTTGAGTTTTTTCCCCATCTGGCTGTGGATTAAAATGCAGTGGGACTTCAGGAGGAATCTGACTTGGTGTAATTACTCTCATTCTTTTGCCTTTAAAATTACACCAAGCTGGGTTCCGCTTACTTGGGCCATGCTTCAGGTTTCTTCCCGGGGAGCAGCTATATAATTTCTTTTCTCATCAAATCTAAACATAGGCTAGAAGACAGGTGTAGGCAAGATTAGGACTACCATATGTCCTCAGTTTCTCAGGCATCTTTACCAGGATATTTCTAGATATTACTGCTTCCAGACATTTGGGTTCCTGGCGAGAACCACATCCCCAGCCTGGTGAGGGTGGACTGCTCCAAGGAGGTGTCCGCGTTGTCTGTGTCCATCAACTGTTCAAAGACGTGTTAAGCTTTAGTTATCATGTTATGTTTTGATTACTTAGCGTTAGCACCGAATGTAAAGACTGAGATGATTGTTTACACATTTGATAGTGAAGAGTTCTTAGTTACTACGCTTCTAGAGAATAGAAGAAAGTACAAATTAAACGTTTCAGTGTGGCTTGTTGAGAGGTTGCTTGAAATTAAGCACAACATGTTTTTTACACCACTGCATCTGGAAGATTCTTTTGTTAAAGGTTAGCTGATTATTTTATGGTTATTTCTCTAATGCTCTCTTTCCCCCCAGCATTTCAAGAGCTTATGAAATAGATTTTTCTTTCTTTATATCTTAATTACTGTAAATATTTTCACCTCTGTGTTTTCTCACATTTGGCTTAATTCTACTGACAGATGAGACATGGTAATACTTGATTTCTGTTAAAAGAAATTTCTTTTTTTCTTTACATTGTTGATCACACATTCCTGCCTTTGTTGCAAATAGTACCCGAACACTCCCTCAGCAAAACACTCTGTTCCTGTGTCAGAGTCGCCGTTTGTGCCGACCGTTACATGTCAGCCAAGCAGGGGATAGCCAGGGAATGTGCTAATGATGCCTGTGGCACTTTTCTCTCTCATACTCGCCTGTGGTCAGTTTGATTTCTGCTCTCGTTTGAGCAGCAATCATGCCTGGGAGAGGCAGTTGTTCTTACCAGGTTGCTCAGAGAAATGCAGCTCCCCAGACGGGGAAAATTCATACGTTTTATGTCCTCTGATGAAAACATATATTGGTAGAGAGCCAAGGCAGCCATTACAGGTGGGGAACTGGATGGTAGGGTGGGGAAAGAGAAGGAACCCAGAATAGAAAGAGGTGTGTATTTTACAGTCCATCATACTTCTGCTATTTAATTGATGGAGAGGATGCAAGTATGCAAGGCTGAACAAAAACTGTTCACGTCTTAGCAAGTGATTAACAGCTTAGACATTTGTTCGTCAGTTTTCTGCAGAGCTTCAAATCTTTCATTCTTGTTTTATATTATATGCTGTCAGTCTGATGTTATCAGAGTGTGATTTGTCTTCCTTTCATTAGTAAATCAACGTCCCTTCAACTTCTGCTGTAGAAGGAGCTAATTTGTCGAATTTTGGCAGCAGGTATCCAGGAATTTTGCATTGCTTCTTTTCTTTCTTTATTACGTGAGTTTGGGAAGTACTTTTTTTTCATATAATTGCATTTAAATCTGCATAAAAGAGCTTGTAATGTTTGTGGATTTCAGAGAAGTATGGCACTGTGAAAGACTGGGGTTTTTGAAAGATTGAAATCTGATGACAAAAGAAAACAGATGTTGTTTTATTATTGAAATATCCTACACTGCTCTCTACTGGAAGAGTGGAAGTCTGTTAAATCTTCAAAAGTGCACCTAAAACTCTTTCTTAGTCAAGATTTAGGTTTAATGATTTTTATTTTTTTTTAATTTTTATTTTTTGACCCTGGAAAAAACTAACTTTTACTAAGGGTGGATGGGTTTTTTTCTGCTCCCCGGAAGTTTTGAAGTAGAGCAGCTGGATATACTTTGCATTTTAAAAAAGTAGAAAGCCAAAATGTGAGCTGACAGGAGGAAAAATTACTGGAGACTGTCTTGGTAATGACAAGGAAAAAAGTGAAGTGTTAAGGTTAACAATTCACCTGACCTTACTAATAGCTATCAGGCATGGGATAACAGCAATAGACTTGTCAGAACTGTAAAGCATTCTGAATGCCTGAGGTTGTCTTACATTTGAACTGGCTTTTAATTGAGCCAGCAAAATTAAAAAAGACTTACTTTTTCTTTTATTTTCATAGTTTCTCCAGCCAAAGTAGAACTTAAATAACATTTTTTAATGACTTCTCTATGGAATCTGAATTATTCTCCCGGTTGCTGTCAGTGATAAAATTTCTGTTGATTCTAATATGATGAAATAGGGTCTGTTAATTCTCCACAGCTGCGCTATCTTGCAAATCTTTGCATGTGGAGCAAGCACATCTGGCTGTCTGCTAATGTTAGATTATAAACAGTTTGATGGGAGGTGTTTGGCTTGTACATGGCTGGCCAACAGCTCGCTGCCTTAATGGCAGACGTCAGTGAGGGGGGAACAAGCCTTCATATGCTTTAGAGGAACAGTTAAACTGTTTTGACTGATAAGATTCATTCACCTCATAAAAGTTATTTCTCACTACAGACAATTGCGAGTGAGATCAGAAGTAGTAATATGTTGGAAAAATAACCTTTCATCAGTTTTGTGAGGCATGTGTTTGCAAGAATGGCAGATTGAAGTGAAAGATGTTTATTAATTTATATGAGGAAACAAGTTGCATTAGCTTGCTTTATGTTATAAAAAATATTAGATGTCATCCTCTTCGAACTTCTTAAAGTATCCACTGAAACTCAGTATGATTCTGGTGAACTTCTCCTTAGCACTAAACTTTACATAAATATTTAAAAAGATGAGTCTAGTGGGGTGCCTAACTTACTGAGCTTTTTTTTAAATTGGTTATCATGCACAAAGTACACTAACTTCAAGAATAACTCTTTTACTAGTTGCAAACAGTAAATACATCTAACAATCGTGTAAACATTTTTAATCTGTATTATGTATTTGATGTTAATGAAAACTGAATAAATTAACACTTGTATTAAATTACATATAGGACTGATACTGAATGATCTGAAGGGTAACTGTTACATTATTTTCTGTTTCTCTGTTCTGCAGTTAAATTAAGTATGGGAGCTGTATGAGCCTGACTCTCAGGATCAGTTCTATTTCATGTTGTTATTGCCGTCCTCATCAGCTGGGTCTGCAAGAGGGCCATAGCTGTGGGAGGGAACCTGAAGTGATCAAAGCAATCGCTGACTTTTAAAGTTCCCATCTAGAATTCTGCATCAGTATTGCTTTCCAAAGGAGCCTGAGCTTGAAAAGGGAAGTTTGCATTTGCCAATTTTGCTTTGAAATTTTTGTTGCAGAAGCTCTTCCACAATGAATATTTATATTATTCATGCCGCAGCTGTACTGAATTCCTGATATAACAAATAGTTGTTCTGTGTGTTTGTGTGAGATTTGGTGAGAAAAATCTGCTGAAAAGACCATAATGAAATGGCGGTCTCCCCGCTTCATGAGAATGGCGAATGAGTTTAGTTATTTACGTTAGAAGTCCTGGAGGTGGCAGCGCATCCATCGTGTGGTGGGGATTCTGCAAACACACAGACCTTCGTCACGTTGAGCTCGTCGTCTAAAGTCTCCCCATTGCAAATATACACGTGTTTGCTTAGCTTAACTATTATGAGTAATGCCATAGTAACTCATACCTAGTATTGAACAAAAGACAAAGATAGGGCAGATCACACACGAAAGGTACATAGCAGGTGAAAAAGCAAGCAATAAAAAGCCTCCAGTGAATACACTAGCTGTATGTTAAACCTGTATTGCATGGTCATTCTTTTGCTATAATTAGGAAGCAACTTGTTTTGATTTGAAATTCTGGTAATACTTTGCCCCAAAATAGATCAGTCTAGTTAATACAAATATTTGGAATATTTGCTATTAATTGCTGTTTTTATTACTGTTACAAAAAATAAATAAAATTAGAACTCTTGTGAAGATCAGACATGAAATGTATAAGCAGTTGTAACCAAACGTTGACGTTATCTGAATAAAAAAAGTAGAACTGCAGTTAACAGAGATATAAATATATATCAGATACAAACAATGAAACCCATGGCATGGTCTCATCATCTCCTACTGATATTAACACAAGCTACAAATCATCTTTGTATTTCTGGGTTAAATGCATCCTCCTGTGTTTTGCTAGGCTGCATAGTTTATTAGTTTATTAAGCATAAACTCTAATTCCGTATCCAGCTCAAAACTGCTGAGAGCAGTAGAAATTTCAGTAGCAATGCTTAATGTCAAAACCAATACTCATCTGGAAGACAGCGCGTTGTGAACGACTGGTGGAATTCTGGTTGGTTATGTTCCATAAATATTGGTATAATGCTCGTGATGTCTCCATATGCTTCAGGTCTTGGTTGTTTATTTAATTTGTAACTTCTTGAGCAAAGCCACTGTCAATGTGTTTCTTCAGGTTTTGTCAGTCATTTAAACCTGTGTTTTCAGCAGCTTATCTTTCTGTTTGGATATCTGCTTCTCTTCCCCTCCATGGTCAGAAATGGTAATTTCTGATTTGGGAAAATTACTATAGGCTTACAAATTCCGTGCAATTTCACAGATGCCCCAGCTGTGGCAGAAGCTTAATTTGGCGCTTACGCTTGCTAAGGCAGTAATATGAATTAGCATGAGGTACAAGCCCCTGGGAAAACAGTGTTTGTAGAAGTTATTGTTCACGGAAGATTGGTCTGTTGCGGAGATTTATTGAATACAGCAAAGACACTTTCGCCTTGCTTGGACATTCAGTCAGAGNGGGATAGCTGAGAGGGCAGAGGAATTGACTNNGTTGCTTTTGACATGTCTTTTCCTATCTNGAATCTCAGTCATCTGAGTGGNAATCAGCAAATAAGAACCCGAGGGCAGCTGTTTGCCCTTCTGGAGAAGGGGCTGCCGGCGAGGCAGCGTGCCCTGGGGCATCTTGAAGTGTCCTCGACACCGTTCCACCCCAGGCCTGGCCTGTGGAGCACCAGACTGCTGACACTGAGAATGCCTCTGGAGCTGCCAGTCTCAGAACTAAACAAATATTAGGAAACACGCATGGGTGAAGCACGCTCCGCCGTCTTCTGCTTCACTATGGGCAGCGGTGACCTGTGGTCCTCGTTCCCTGAGCCTCGTCCACATTTGCAGCTCCTGCACTGTGTATAGCGTACCCTCACCTGCTTACAAACTTCACGCCACTTGTGCTGCTGCCTCTTGTGTTGTGCCAAGTATGTGGTGCGTCAATATGCTGGTGTGCACGTACCTGCTATTATCGGCGTTTCTCTTAGATTCTCATCTGACCTTATCTACTTTCTTTCTTGTGCGTTGAAACTTGTGGTTACCTTTTTTTTTTTTTCCTCAGTACATTCACACACCGTTCCCTTTCTGTCTGTTGACATGCGGTATCCGTAACGTCCAAGAATCATTCTTCTTCCTCTGTATGCGTTTTCTGCAGCTGTCACTTTACCAGGGAAGAATGCACCCGGTATTTAAAGTCATCAGACATGTTGCATGAAAGACATCAAATCAATAATAGAGGTTTTGGCTTTGTTATTGCAAAGCCTTGCTCTCCTAGCTGGAGAATTTTAATAGTAGAGAATGTTAACAGCAGATGTGTGTGGTGTTTTGATTTACACACTGTTGTATTCAAGATGGCACATCATATTTCAAAGTCAGTAGCAGATTTCTAATAAGACTTAATTATTGGTA
>Ga0065711_1029656_pt1 | contig 35348 bp, 29 predicted proteins | sample Hoacrofraction12_FD_59098 | JGI IMG/M metagenome (GOLD analysis project Ga0065711, IMG submission 59098) | Hoatzin crop microbial communities from Cojedes, Venezuela - Epithelial fraction 12 v2 (version 2) | ecosystem: Host-associated > Birds > Digestive system > Esophagus > Crop | place... | reverse complement strand
TGGCCACACTCCTCTTGATGCACCCCAGGATCCCATTGGCCTTCTTGGCAGCCAGGGCACACTGCTGGCTCATGGTCAACCTGTCATCCACCTGCACTCCCAGGTCCCTCTCCACAGAGCTGCTCTCCAGCAGGTCCGCCCCAGCCTGTGCTGATGCCTAGGGTAATGGAACACCAGGGACACGTGTTCTGGTTTTGCACCTTCACCACCTGTCTTCTCCCTCTTCTCGTTGCCCTACCAAACTGCCTCTACCCAAAGCCCTGCGCTGTCCGCTCTGCCCACTCTCCTCCCACCCCACGGGTTAAGCTCCGGGGCCCAGCAGCGGTGGCGGGATCGGGCCCTGCTAGGCCGCAGAGCCTGCGCTGCTGTGGGGTCTGCTCGCGCCCGGCCAAGACCCAGCTCCCACTCTGGACTTTGCCCCCGGGACAGCATTTCCCACGTCCGAGCCATCGTGAGGAGAAACGCGAAGGTGGGTGCTGCGGCTGCCAGCACGGCCATGCCAGGCGTGACGCCCTCCGCTTTGGAGTAGAAAACACCTCCGGCCTTCGTAAGTCACAGCCTGGCAGTGCTGACAGCGTCGGCTGCTTTCACCAGAAGCTGCAGGAGAGGAGAAGGCAGCACTCACAAACGCTGGCCGGGAGCTGCTCGTCGTTAACATCGGGGGCCACGCTCGGGCTGTCCGCTGCCCCACCGCTTCCCAGGGTGAGGATTCGAAACAGGATGGAGCTGAGATAAGCAGCAAAACCAGGAGCAGAGGGAAGCTCTTCCAGCCCCTGTGGCACTGCTGTGCGCTGTGCTCGGCAACGCCAGCCCGTTAGGCTGGACAGAAACTGGGCTTCACTAAAATAAATAGCATTTTAGTTTAACACACAAATAGCACTCTGCCTGGGGCCGAGGGCTGCAGAGCGGATCTGAGTTACGCCAGAAAATCTGACGGGAGTCCTGAGATGCTGCTACTGTGCAGCCAGGGACAGGACGAGTCCCCAGGCCTGGGGCTTGGTCTGCCTCAGGGCGGGGGACAGCAAGGAAGGCCACAGCACCATGGGGACTGCGATGAGCCGGGAACTCGTCAGGGGGAAGTAGGGGCAGTTGTGAAGCAAAAGGCAGGCAGGGGGGAGAACTGTTCAGTGAACAGCTGAGGTACCTTTTTCTTCTTGAGAAGCTGAAAAACATCATTTGGGGTCATCCCAGAATGATTTCTTTCACCTGAAACCAACCGTTTCATTTCAGAAAATACTGAACTCGTTTATTTTTTGTCAACCTTTTATTTAGGTCACTTCATATTGAAAAGTAAACAAAGGTTGAAATGAAACATTTTCCAACTATTTCCATCTGTTTTAATTCTTTGGGGCTAATACTCTCTGCTGAAGCTGGCCCAAGCGTGTACATAAATGCAGCCCCACACAAAAAAACCCTTAATTTTCCCACAAGTTATCATTAATTGTTAAAAAATACTGCCCAGCTCTGGTAACATTTGATTTCAAATTCCATTTCCAGCCTGGCCAGCACTGGTGTTCAAGGGCCCCCTGTCCCCATACCACAGAGACAAACTACGGGAACGTCTTGAGCTGACATAACTAGCAAGGCCTAAAAATCATCACCTTTACCCACCGCACCCTGACTTCCCTCCTTGTCAGGCTGTACATGACAAAACAATTGCTGGCCAAGCTCCCTCTGCCCCGCTGAGGCTGCGGACAACCCTTACAGCAATGCTGAAACGCAGTGACGGTGCTGGGAGCCATGGGGCTCAAGAGGAACAGACAAGGAACCCCTTCTCCAGCTAGAAGTTGGGGTGGATTTGTGCCCTCGATGAGCTCAGGCAAGCTCTTGGACCAGGCAAATGCTGGGGCAGCAAGGCATAAGCCTCCGGTCTCCTGCCAGCTGCCTCGGTTCGCAGAAGGGAAAGTGGTTCTGCTGGCCATCCCTGGAGGAGCCTTCTTCAGGCTAAACACTGACCCAAATCAATCAGCTGCCAAGCTGCACCCACCTCATACGGAACAGCCCCTGGAGAAAAGTCCGTCTGGAAGGGGGGTTATATGACATGGCCTGCTCTGCTCTGCTTCAGCACGGCCTCCTGCACGCCTTGCGAGCTGCAGTGCGGGGCTCTAACCCTGCTGGAACGCCAGCACGGTGCTTTCCAGCCGTACGGTGAAGGTGTGCCGATGGGCTGCAGTCACCCCTCCTGCCACGCTGCTGCGAAGCAGCTACCATGGCATAAAATAGTGTGTGAGGAAAAGCGAAGCAGGCAGGCCTTAGTGCAGGGCTAGGGCAGCCCGCACTGAGTTGCAGTTGCCTGTGTGACCTGCCCAGCTCTGGTCTGTATGAGGAAGGTCATGCTTTTTTAAAAAAATTGCAGTTTACAAACGTATCTGAGAGTAACCAACTCTGAAGCTATGAGTTTACAGAGAACTACACTTGCCTGTGGGGATGTCAACCGCACGTAGTTCACATCTGACAAATGCTCCGTGTGCAAAATGGCTTGAGCCCAAGCTATTTAAAAAGAGAGCTGGGTTTAGGCACTTGGTACACGCAGCTGTGCTGATGGCAGTATCGTATCATTCATAGCCTTGCATTCCATCTCCAACACGTCGGAGAAAGCACTTTCCTACCACAGCAATAACCCTTTTGCAGCCCTGAGGAGACTTCAGAACCTTTTGTGAAAATAACATTAACTCTACTGAGGGCCGTTTTATAAATTATAAAAGTTGCACAGAAGGGCTGAAGTGGTTACTAGGTACACAGAAATCCAAAATTCCTGGCTGTACAAAAGGCAGAACAGTCATCCTCTAGCTTCACTTTCAAGACCAGAATTTGCAACCATATAAATCCATTTCCGAGAGGTCTAGCACAGTGAGCCTCTTACACTGCCAGAATCGCTGCGCAGCTTGACAGCACAGAAATGTCTGCTGTGAGGAAACCCGGCCGTCTGGCTATCTGCGAAAGGTAAAAGAAAGTTTGTACCGGAACCCTGCTTTGAAGGAAGTGTGAAATGGTACCTGTCCTCCATTACACCCAAGTTAAACTTCATCAAAGTTGTCAACAATAAACTGATGCAAAATTTCGAGTGTGGAACCTGATACCTGCCAGGGCACAGCATCTTTGTTTTACAAACCCATCCTCGTCATGAACTAATTTTCTCCTCTTTCACCCTAGTGCCACGCATCACATCTAAGGAAGCAAAGGGAGTGTAATTCCATTTTTAGCATCATGTGGATTAGACAAAGCCTCCTTAGCAAGGAGGCTCCCATTACTGAATTTGTCCTCGGAGCAAAACCACAGCTGAATTGTGAGGTGCCCTTCTCCTGGCCAGAGATATCAACTTGTGAGTCATCAGCTCGAGGTGGAGAATAGAAGAATAAGAAAGTCAATCTGAGAGCCTTTATGCGGGCAAAGCTCTTACTTGCTGTGGTGTTCAAGTAGGCACTGCAAGACATGCCCTTCAATTTTAACATTGCCCTGGCATGCCTGGTCTTAAGGTTACGATCCGTGACTGAACTCCTTGAGTAATGACATTTCCACCAAGCAACAGGAAAATCTGATCTGTACCAACTACGAAATTCGCCAAGAATTTTATATCCCTATATGGGGGAAAAAATTCCAATCAAAGCTTAAAAAAATCCCCCTCCCAAATACAGCATGGCAGTGAATGAGGACTGAGCAGTGCGAATCCACCTTGTGCTCGCCACCCCACCAACCTGCTGGTACGTGACCACGGAGACGCAGCCGTTCCCGCCTGCATCCAGTGCCACTGCTGAGAACCGACGACGCTGTTCTGGGAACCTGTGAGAACAGCCACGCGTGACTCCAGCCGATGTGCCGAGAGCTCCGGAAAGATGCTGCTGGGGAAGATGGCCACATCGTAACGAGCTTTTCTGTTAATGTCTAGTTTGGCCCCTCTTCTACTGCAGTTGCTGTATCATGAACATATATATGTATAAAGATATATTTTTTCCTCTTTAAGAGCCTCTCTCCCCATTATCCATGATAAAGTGGAGAGTTAGAGGGCTTTTTCTTTTTAAAGCGATTATGATGATGTGCAACCTTTGCTCCCGAGTCATTCACACAGAAAGCACAGACAAACCCCCCTGCTGCGAGGTGACAGCTCTGTCTGGCTCTGCGGGGCTTTGGTATTCATAGCTCCACGAGGTCATCGCTGGAAAAAACCTTGACGGTGATGTGACCTGGCACCTCGGCTGCTTCTCGGCTGCCTCTCCCTCGGAGCTGCAGAGTCTGCTGTTCTCTGGGGTCACTGGGTGAGGCTGCCAGCACCGCCTGTCCGAGGAACTGGTCACACAAGATGTTGCTGTTCCAGACCTAGAGACAAGGGAACCGAAATAAACGCAGCTGAAGCAGTGCTTCTCTCACACTCCACCTGAAAGGGTTGTGCTGGAGGAGGGTCACCCCCATTAACCCCTTCAAAAAGCAGTGAGGAGGGGGTGTACATCTAAATTTAGCTAATTGTCTAGAGACCATGTGGCCGAGTCTGGATTTGCATGCTCATTTACATATGCTATGCAAATAAGGAGCTAAATGCAGATTTTTGCTTTCTAGGTCACAGCCTGCCTAGAAGTAGAATAAAAATTACCTGTTTGAGCTCATCAGCAGTAAAAACCTACAAGCAATCAGCCTGTCTGTGCCATTCTGCCTGCTCGTGCTCACCTCTGCAGTGTCCTCAGCGCTTTTCCTCTGCCTGTGTTAGAGCCAGGTCCCCGCTGGTAGAGCAAGGGACAGCAGCAGCTGAAACGGTGTTAACAGCGGGTTTTGCTGCTAGTCTCACGTGCCAGTCTTTGGTCTGTGAAGTTCATTAGTATCAAACTTTCAGTTATCCTGGAGAAGTTAAAGTGTTTGTGCTGCATACTGTAGAGAGATGGGGTGAGGACCCACGTGTAAATCGAATCTTTACTAAAGATCAGGCAATGAGGTAAATCCTGCACATGCCAAGAACACAGACCATGTTCCATCAGCTGTTGTATCAGTTCCCTCTAATCCATAAGTACAGCGTGTGGTTTGGGGGAGAACAGCGCTATCACCCTCTTTCTATTGGTATTTGTAGAATATACCTGTTCCTTCAGAGGAGTGCTATGGCGCGGGAGTACTACATACCAGTACTGCAGTAAAAAGTCAGAAATGCAACTCTTCTTGCAACACAGTGCTCTGAAGCTATTTCAGTTTCTGGCCCTGATGTGCCACAGTGAATTGATTCACAGATTCATTGTAAGATCCCCCTACGCTGATGAAGAAGACATAGTCCTTAGTATTTGTCTAGCACTAAACAACTGTATCAAACTGAAATGCTGTTCCACTCTCCCAAAGTTTTCCGGGACTGTCTCATCTAAATACCAAGCTCTGTTTCTCTAGCTAGTGCTGAGGTTAAACAGTGTGACCTAGTTCCCACAGGACTAAAATTCAAGGTTAAAAAGTTCTTAATGGTAGCCTTAGCTTTGGTTTTGTTTCAAGCACTGACTCTACGCAACACTTGGCTTTTCTTTGTTTTGTCAGGTACCAAATGAGGCAAAAGGTAATTCTGCGAATTCCTTCAAAGCCTTGGAATAAAATATGCCTTCTGATCCCCAAGTGTTGTCAGCTGCTGTTTTATGGAAGAGACCTAGACAGGACTATCAGTAGAGCAGCTGAACAGCTCCAGGCGTAGCACAGTAAGGAAGCAGAGGTTCTCACACTTCTGTCCTGGGTATCAGTCGTATGAAGGAAGAGTTAGCACACGTCAAGCCCGCTGATGCTGTTGTGCTCCCCTACCCGCTTTAGCAGCCCACCCTGCATGGCTTATCTCACCTGGATGATGATGGGGCTGTCAATGTTCTTTCTGTAGAAAATCACTTGTGTGTCGAAGATGGCACTGGTCGTATCATGTTGCACAGGGGAGCGCACGTTTTGGTTCTCACACTTGATAAGCACATAGGGATCTGCTCCTAAAGCACAATCAGCAGCACAGCTCTTAGGACATGGAATGGCAGCTGAACCCTACCCAGAAACCCGGCAGAAACAGTCTCCTCCTTCACTTGGCAGCACCACTGCTACTGACAGCAGGAACAAGGCTCCAGAGCATGTCACATCCACTGCCAGCTGCCCATCACCAGCAAGGTGAGATACCTCGTTCTTGTAACAGCTGGATGCTCAGAGCTGGAAACCAAGCACCATTCGCTGTGAAACCAGCTCACTCCTAGACTGGGATCACAATCTTTCCATATTCCCTTGCTGTGCATCATAGAATCACAGAATGGTCAGAGTTGGAAGGGATCTTATCGATCATCTGGTTCCAACCCCCCTGACGTGAGCAGGGACCCCTTCCACCAGCCCAGGTTGCTCAGAGCTCCATCCAACCTGGCCTTGAACACTGCTAGGGAGGGGGCAGCCACAGCTTCTCTGGGCAACCTGGGCCAGGGCCTCACCAGCCTCATGGTGAAGAATTTCTTCCTTATATCTGATCTAAATCTGCCTTCTTTCAGTTTAAAGCCATTACTCCTTGTTGTATCACTACAGGCCCCTGTAAAAAGCCCCTCTCCAGCTTTCTTGTAGGGCCCTTCAGGTACTGGAAGGCCGCAATAAAGTCTGCCCGCAGCCTTCTCTTCCCCAGGCTGAACAGCCCCAGCTCTCCCAGCCTTTCCTCACAGCACAGGTATTCCAGGTCTCGGATCATTTTTGTAGCCTTCCTCTGGGCCTGCTCCATCCTCCCAGCTCATCTAACAGAAAGTCTTCAAAGTGAAACTCTAAGCTCCCTGACGTTGCTCTAGACGTGAGAGCCAAAATGCACCCGTGGATGCACAATCTGATAAGTGGTTCCGGGCGCCTGGGCCAAAATGGGAGGTAAAAACCCTTCATCGTCCACAATTCCTGTGGAGGACTAGGACGGGAGCTGCACAGAACTGCCTAGAGATCACTGCATGCACATCTCAGTGCCCGCCTTTAGACTGCCTAGCTTCAAAGTGCCGTCCACTGTATTCCGATGTGAGTATTAGTGTTAGGAGGTAGTTTTCAAGCAGTTTCTCTCCCAGAAAGTAAAATACTGTCAAAATGCAAAAACATTTTGTAGGAGTGCACTGGTTTCAACATCATTTTCTGTGGGAAACTGTCAAAGCAAATCCTCCCCATTTTCTCATTTCATTCCCATGAACCGGAGACAAGTTCTGTCATTTGGATCAATGTAATTTTAAAGTTTATATTATCACAACATGTTTGTATCTATTACCTAGTTAATGTTTTAAATTACACGTTAATGATATGCAACCTACTGAGATTATTCAACATTCTAGACATGCTTTGGTTTTTTTTTTAAACTGAACATTTTTACTTCGTTATAAATGTTGGTATTTTCTTTCCATTCCAATAGGGAGCACGAACCGATTTGGAAACACCTGTCTTTATCCTCAAATAGAATAGATCATTCCACTTTCTAATTAACTTCTAATTAAACACAGGCACTATCATTTTTTTTATTTCAACACAACTATTTCTGTCCATTCCTATTGTCAATGACAGCATGTCTGTTTTTTCACACCTTGCTACTTATTAGATACGGATTTTAAATAAATGAACGTGTGTAAGTGCAAGTCAGACTCGCGATCATTTCTTACACACATTTCATCCCCATCTACTTGAAAATGCCACCACTGGAATGACAACCGAAGGCAGCACAATTCTAAGGCAGCTTTCGTTTTTTAACAGTTCATACCCAGGATGATTTTCCTTAAACACGTCACTCATTTGCAGGAATGGATACCAACCTCTCACGCAAACAAACCACGTAATGGCTACATCCAAACCAGAAGGAGCTACTTCCACTTAGGAGTAAGAAACAGATTTTTTCCATATGCTGCACCATGGTTACACCTGGCCAGACGTGGCCTGTTACCCTGACAACATCTCACACTTTCTACAGCAGGTAGCAATGCACTGGCTCTTCTGACAGGCAATTACTTTCTGTGTCACTGAATGTGTGGATGGAGCTCTGGGGCACGGGGCGGCACCACGCTGTGTAATCAGTGATGGGAAAGCTCCCCCCATTGCAAAGAGATTTGGAAAATGGATCTGAAGGGAATAGGGTCTTGCATGAAATGGTGTCAACTACTTTGGCCGCAGACAAAGAGCAAAGCAACATCTGATTATTAACAGTAATTAAGAGATAAAGGGCATACGAAGGGGTGGGGAAAGGACACAGCTTAAAGAGGTAACAGGCATATCTGCTGGAGCAGGGAGCTGTTAGTGAAGGGACTTGCTAAACGAAAGGAAAAGGAAAGCTAACATTTGAAAGAAACAGATCCAAATTCTTACAAAGAGCTAGGAAAAAAGGGAGGTAGGAGAGGAACAGGAAAGGTACCCTCACAGCAAGACCTCAGGGTGACAGTGCTGAGTGGTCAGTGGTATTAGGAGGACAGGCTCCAATTCCAGAACAAAAGAAAGAAATGGGAGAGCTGCACGTGTGGGACCAGACAAGGGCCGTTCTCAGCTGCAGCTGGCCCAGTTCTTTGCAGCTCTGGGCCTGGCTTATTTACAGGACAAAGACAATGCAGAAAGGGCTAACGTGGAAAAGCAACATTCTAGTATTCGCCATGAGCCGGGAATGAAAACAACTGGAGCCGCTACTCTGGGAACTGCTCTGGCAGTGGAAAGAGGACTGGGTTCCCTTCTCAGGCACACACGCGACTCGAGCTACGCCTTGAACACCAACCACGCTGTGTGTAAACAGCTGTTTCATCTCAGTCCTGTGGCCATGCTGACACGGGAAGTTGTGCGAACGAACAGCGGAAAGGAAAAAGTTGAAATCTATAAAAGGCAGAAACACTTGAACAGTAGTGACTTTTCTAAGGCTTAAAGAAATTTACGCACGGTAGCTGAACGCTAACTTTTTTTTTTTTTGAGAATTGGACTGAGGATCTAGCATCCACATCCTTCAGCACTGTACCAAAAGGCTTTCTAGAAACACATTCTTGAGAAAAAGTTCTCAGAGACATGCCCACTCTTCTCCAGCTAGACTGCTCTTACTGATATACGAAGAGCTCTGACAAACTCAGTCACTGGAAAAGGGCATGGGCCAAACAGAGCAGATGCGGTGCTGAGACACAAGCACTGCCGTGGGAATTACAACAGGCTGTTTTGCCTGTTGCAGCTGAGTCTTTGCTCACATGATACCTCTCAGTTTCTCCTGCAACACAGATAATAGAAGGGAGTCTTTCCACTGGCATCAATAAATCCTCCCCCTGTCTCTGCTTCCCTTCTCATGCTTTGACTGGATATTTACTGGCTGCTTTTTGTCTTCTCCTTCCTTCTGTTTCGCTGACTGCTGCCAAGGCAACTGCCATTAAAGGTACCAGATACTCTGCTTACCAGGTATGTCACATACTGGAGATCACAATACCTAGTTTAGAAAAGAAATGGTGAAAGGCAATTAAACATGTGAATTCAGCATGGAATTTCAGTGGGAAGACTTAAAAATGCAAAAGGTGATTTGTTCTCGGAGAGAAGCTCTGGAGAAAAGAGTGTGACAGACAGTATGAAGAGCAATTTTTAAAACAGACTTCAGAATGAGAAACACAAAATCTCCAAGCACACAGTGCTTCCTCATCTTCTTGCAAACCTGCCACTACACTTGACTCACAGACAGTTGGATCAGCTTCAGAACAAGCTAACTCGGAGAGAGGAACTCCAAGAGAAGCAGCCTATGCGCAGCCAGAATCGAGTCTGGGCAGCTAGATTCATCCGCTATTCTTGACAACAGCAAATTGTCCATTGTTTTTTCCAGACAGGGCAATGGAGCAAAGGCAACAGCAAGGAGAAGCTTTCCAATAAATTTAAAACAGATTAAATAACCTTCCTCTGGCAGGGAGCAGGGTTCTGATGACAACCAGCTTGTGAGCCAGGCCGGGTGTGCACTTGCTATGCAACCTTCCTTCTCTTCCAGTTTTGTTTAAGTAGTAGGGCAGAAGTTTGGGCTAAGCACAACTCTCAGATGACAGTGATGGGCTCATGTGAAGAACAGTGCATTCGAGTCTGAAATCCCTCTATCCAGCTGCATCAAAAAGCTTCAGAATGCATCATAACCTCTTCCTTTATCATCAAATTTTGCCTTCTCTCTGTGCTAAGGGATGATAGTGGCAAACCAGGCAAGTGGCTGGACAAGGGGGAATACAGCTGACAGAGGACAGAGACTGAGCTTAAGAGAAGCAGCAGCTTGAGGGCTAAGATGCTGCAGATCAGAAAGTGAAGGAGAGGTTGGGAAACCCTTGTGAGATGCAGTGGGGCTAATCAGACACAGCAGCTCACAGAGAAACCAGTTGCCAACAACCTTCACACCAGAAATGAGCAACATTTCTGTGAGGTCCCCTTAGCAGCAGGCAAACACAAACACTTAATCTACGTATTTTCTACTTGAATAGACATATTGACTGTGCCCAGCCTGAAAGGAAGCCTCTGCTTGTCACTCCCAATGGCAATTGCTGTGTGGTCCCTTCCCTCATCTCACAGTATGGATTAGACAGGAGGCTGCTGTTTGACTTTTAAGTCTAGTTCACGTCAGGAAATGCTCCAGGAGCAGCAGGTAAGGCCGGTATTTCAGTAACTGCCCATGTAACTTTGAGGTCTAAACTCACTTCTGAGAAAGCTGGACTTTTCCAGATGCCTGGCTGCTATTTTTCCTCGAGATAAGCATGAGAGAGGGTCCAGACGTGGATCCAGAAAAGCCAGAGAGAATCATAGAATCATAGGTTGGAAAAGACCTCTAAGATCATAGAGTCCAACCATCCACCCAACACCACCATGCCTGCTAAACCATGTCCCCAAGTGCCACATCTACACGTTTTTTAAACACCTCCAGGAATGGGGACTCCACCACCTCCCTGGGCAGCCTGTTCCAGTGCCTGACCACTCTTTCAGTAAAGAAATTTTCCTAATATCCCATCTAAACCTCCTGTGATGCAACTTGAGGCCATTGCCTCTCATCCTGTCGCTAGTTACCTGGGAGAAGAGACCAACCCCCGCCTCACTACACCCTCCTGTCAGGCAGTTGTAGAGAGCGATAAGGTCCCCCCTCAGCCTCCTCTTCTCCAGACTGAACAGCTCCAGTTCCTTCAGTCACTCCTCGTAAGACTTGTTCTCCAGACCCCTCATCATCCTCGTTGCCCTTCTTTGGACATGCTCACACCCAAAAATCCATTTAATATAAAGTCCTCTCATCAAGGACATATCAGATATTAAACTGATAAGAACAGATACTACACATGATCTTAACCAAAAGGCCGAGAAGTGAGAGATGACAAGGAGTTGCATTCTTTTGTGGCAGTATTAGGAAGCAATCTTAGAATAAGGCATATTTAATGTCCCTGGACACATTATTTTCTAGTGTAAATTCACAATCCAGACAGTGTGGTTCAAGGAATTTCTATATCCACTCTTCTAATCTACCAAAAAAACCTCCCAAATGTGAGAAACATATACCATACCCAGCTTTTTGTGTTACCAAAAATGGACTCTAGTATCCATTGGGAGCTTTGCCAAATTTCCTAGCACGGCGCCTTAGAAGGCAGAGTGCCAGTTATGGGCGTTATCCTTGTCATTGCACAGCTTGATTTTATTGTGTCATACAAATGTCAGCAGTGCACATTTGTCTTCATAGTTTTTTTGTTTATACACTCTCCCTACTCCATTTGTCTGAAGCTGCTATGAGATACGGCATTCTGCGAGACATTCTATGAATGCACATTGAGTTGGAGACACAGGAAAAAAGAGGGTAATAAAGAAAGATTGAAACAGGAGTTTCACAACAGAATTCAAGATAATGGGGAAGCCACTGAAGGGAAGTAACTCAGCTCTCCTTCAGTGCCCCCTGAATGGGTGAGAATTTGAACTACAGGCTGAAAAAAGACAAAGGCTTTTACTGAAATCTTTATATTGATACAAAAAGAAAATATTATAACTTTTTGGTGAAGTTTTATTTAAAGTCAAAGAATAAGATTCATTTAGGTTTTGCGTTCAAATGCCCTCATGTTTTTGATGAATTTAAAAATGGCACATTGTTTCGCAGAGGGAAATGGAAACACTTCAGAAAACGATTGGCAATGATGGACTGATTTTTTTTCAGCCACTTCATGATTTCAATTCTAATTCACAAATAGTATCACTTGACACAATTATTCACTTTTTCAGCAGAAAAATAACCAAGCAGAAGGTTCGCTTAGGTTTAAACAGAAAATCTGTGGGTGCATTTTGTGTAAACAGTTCTTCCCGCAATTGGTTACCTTTCCAGTTCTGTCAGGGTAATCATCAGCCCAATGCTGGATGCTGAAATCAAAGTGGAAGAAGATGCTTCCACTCAACCTGACCACGTGTGGTAGTACTGGGTCCTAAAGCTATTTGGGCTATGCTGTAATTAAAATATTTATCACACATTGGTGTTAAGTCCTATTTGTATATTCCTGAGGGTCTGTGTCACAATGCACCAAATCCCAAAACGCTCTCTCAGCTCAAGCCTGGTCTTTGGCAGCTGCAGGCAATTGTTTTTAACGATCTTGTTAAGACTGTAATTGTGCTAAGGATTGTGAAATGCTAAGGGTGGAGAATTGGCTTTTATTGCTTTGCTGTGTCAGTGTTAGAGAAAAATCTGTAAAGTATTTTAAAAGCAAAAAAACACCCTTAAAAAAGAAAATGTCCTTCACAGGGCAAGAACAAGAACATACTGCCTCTTCGCAATGCACTGCTCTGCTATTCGTGTCACGTATAGCCCCTTCAGTCTCACCCAGCCATCCTGCTTTGCTGAGAACCTAGAGCCATACCGCTTGTTTGACTAAGGTGTTTGTAGCTCCTGTTTTTCAAGAAAAGTAATAGGAAAAATGAACTGAACCAATTTTCTGCATCTCTTCCCTCCACCATTCCTGTTCCCTGAAGAGACAACCAGACTTAACAGCCAATGGCTTTCACAGTGAGAAGTACATTCAGTCACCACTCAGTGGGTGCCAGGAATACCTATGAAAAGGGGACTGGAATAAAACAGTAGCCAGCTGGTGGGAGAAATTTTACAGCTGCTTTGTGAGAATAGGGATGAAGGGTAATATAGGTATAAGTCTAATGCCTGCTCTATCACCAGAAGTTCATGCAACTGAGCCCCACATCTTAAACAGAAGAGAACTGAGGAGTTATCTGGAGCAAACACAGCAGTTGTTTCAGGAACCTCTTCAGTTTCCTGTTCCAATTTCACCATAGTATCTTTGATCCTTTGCTTTCTCCCTACCAACCACTCAGTGCTGGATGTGTCTACCTTTCTCTGTTGCATTGGTCATGGAAAATGAAGGCTGACAGACAGACAGTACCACTAGAAAATGAGGAAGAAAATGACAACTGGACAAGTCTCCTAATTAGCTGTCAACATCACGTGCCAGAAGGACATTTTAGTGTCCTTCAGGACACTCCGTTTGACATGCTGATACACAGTCCTGTACAAATAATTTAACTTCTTTCTGTGCTAGTATACACAGTTGAAAACGCTTGTTTGAAAACTGCATTTTCCTCCCTGAAGTGCTATTTAGCTTGTGGTAATACATAAGAAAGTGCTCTGAAGCACATGAATGACATTACTGAGGTAAATGTAATACAGTACATGAGTCTGCAATTCAGCTCTCTCCCTGGATATTCTCCATTTAGAAAAAACATAACCCTGAAAGGTTAATTTCTCACTAATCCCCACAAAAACCTTCTCAAAAGGGTCTGGCTACTACTGCCCATCTGGGCCAGCATAGACGACACATAACTCTTGCTGTTTTGCATCATCTTACTCATTTGATCTCTCCTTTTGAGCAGATTTTACAATGTGCTGCAAAAAAAAAATCCCATAAATCTTCAGTTTGTTTGGATAAAGCATGACTGCTTATATATCAACTCAGATCATCTTTAGAGGACTGAAGAAGCCCCTTCCACTCGTCCAGGCTCGCTTTACACTTACCACCTGATCTGTCTTGCTTCTGTAAACCCTCTGCAGAGTGAATTTTGATTTGGGTGACTCTGCGTGGATAGCCGCAAAGAAGACTCCAACATGTCATTTTAGGTTTATCGACCTTCAGCTCCCTGAAAAATCACAGGGAAAGAAACTGAAGCAACGAATGTCAAGTAAACGATCAATGGTTGTGGAAATTTAGCATTTTTAGAACATGACATTTGTACTCTTTCCTCATCCACCATTTTGGAAGTTCGTGGTACAGAAATGACAGACTTCAGAAATAAAAACAGATTAAAGTAAAGTAAACCAAATCTGTGTCATTTTTTGCATAGCAGCAAAAGTGGTGGGAAAAAACCCTTTAATCATGGAAGATACTATCAAAGCAAGAAAAAAATTCAGCAGGCCTGATTTCACGAAACACTAGTTTTGCCCTCACAACCACTGGTTTCAAAGGAGACGGTCAAAGAAATAAGCAGTATCATCTGTAACCGCAAGCACCAGTGCTCAGTGTTCTGACCTAGAACTGGAGGCAACTACGAAAACCAAACCAAAAGCGCCAAAGACCCACAGTGAATTGTCCACCAGGGTCCTAAGTAAAAACATCCTGACCATGCACAAATCCCAGTGAGCCATCTCTTGGAGGTGACCCTGACGATCTCAAGGACCTAGTTATGGAGCGATATGAGCTAGCGAGTCAGGGGTATTTGAGGACAACCAGGCAGCCATTTCCAAGGCAGTGAAGCCGATGTGGGCAAGGAAAGATCTCATGTAGCTGTGAGTGCAACCTACCTGAGTTTTGATGGCACATCTGTAAAGAGTCTCAGGATAAATTTGGTAGTGATGCCAGGATGATAGGTAGTTGGGATAAGGACGTAGCGGCCTTGTTTAAGGATCCTCTTCAAGAATACAGTGCGTGTGTTGATGTACAGAGATGTGGCCACTCTCTCCTGCACAGTCAGCTTGTGCAGTCGATAGCTTCTGTTATCCTCCACCTACAGCCCCAGAGCAGTACAGGGATTAATGCAAGGAGGGCTATCAGAGCTAACAGGCAGGATTCTCCCTGCACATCACGCAGCCTTTCATGGTCAGAAAAGACAATGTGCAATAATGGCAAATGGTCTGGCAAATGGTTTTTCACCCATGGAAGCTGTGGCAGAGATAGTCCTGACGGACAACCCAGTGGTCCGAGTGCTAGCCCACACAGGCCTCCAAGCAGTGCTGTTCTGCACTTCGCTGCGTCGGTATATACATAGATACCCCCTAAGCAGAGGTGAAAGTTTGGGACTGGCAAAGACATGCATCCACTGACAGAGACATAATGCTACTGCAGAGTTTTGAATACTTTCAGAGACGCATGCACACTCCAGGGACTCCACTTGCTGAGCTACGCTGCCATCTTAGGTGCGGCTGAGATTCATTTGTCTCCTTTCTCTAGCGTGTAGAGAAAGCATTCCAGTCCTGGCTCTCAATCCAGATGCATACAGCCATATGTTCATTGCCTTTTCCTGAATACAAAAACCACAGAATAACCATTTATATTTTGTTCTAAGCCTTGAAGCTGTGCTTAACTATTAACACCCTCTTTTGGGAATTGAGATTTGCCACAGCACAGCTAAAATATAAACCTATTGTTTAAGCAGCTCCTGAGGGCAAAGAGAGCCCTACATTCTTTTCTTCTCTTTTGTCTTCAGATAATTTAGGCCTTGGTCTTCCAAAGGCCTTTAGTCATGATAATGAACCTGATGAGATAGAACGCTTCTGAAATAGAAAAGTTATTGAACAGAAATAAAGATAGAGCACTGATACTTTTCTGAAGGTGTGATTTTCTTTTCCAGGCTTTTCCATACTAGATATACAGGCAAACAAGCAAGGCAAACAAGGCAAAATAAATTACGCTACTTTCTGCAATGACACTTTTCAAAGTGTGTGGTTAACAGGTGATTGTCAAATGGATAGCTGTGATGCAGATGTCAGCACCTCTAATTGACTTCTCTAATTGACCATAGACTCAGTGTAGTCCCACTAGCTATAGCAACAGATGATAAAATAATCCTGATCCTCAGTGAAAAAGCAGATGCATAGCTGTTTCTCTTGCTTTCCTCCTTCTTTCAACTTGTATGTTTTCATTTTACTCAAATTGCCCTGGGAGTGCAGTTAAATTACTGTTTGGGATCTCCCTGGTTCCTTTTCACATATGCTCATTTCCTACTCACTACTCCAGCTTTTGAAAACACTCTTGGCTCTTGTTTCTAAGTGACAAAAGAAGAATTGCAGACTTTTCAAACTCATTCACTCAGCTGTATTTGCTGATGAAATGCAGCCAGGAGCCTCCAATGAGGAGAAAAAAAATCCGCCATGTTTCAAGCATTAATACTTTTTTTGTCTTTCTCTTCAAAGCTTGGGGTTGTAAAAGCACTTAAAATTCTTTTGCAAATGGGGAAAAAATGACTTATGTTCCTTTAGTTCAAATAGGGTTTGAAATGAACTAAATTCAACTTTGTTCAAATAGTCTATCTAATGTCAGCTGTAGTGACTGAGTGCAATACACAGGCAAAGCTCACGTTGAGAGGAGAGCCAGACCCCACCATGACAATCAGGCCTCTACCTGCCAAAGAGCTCATTGCCACGATGAAGCAGGACTGCTGAAGAAACTCTGAACCAGCAGTGCAGACAGCTGCCTACCTTGAATATTTCAAAGCCAATTGGGATGCTGTCTCCTTTCCCTTCTTTCTTGTATTTGCGGCGATCCTCCTGTTGTAATGAGACCAACACTTTGTCCTCAGTCTTCTTAACATCAAAGACATACTAGTACAAGAGAGAAGAGGGTAAGCTGTTAGAAATGCCTTAGGATACTGAGGATAAAGCCATCGCCAAGCAAACGTACGTACAGAGGCAAATGAAAATATGTTTGGTGGTGGGAGGAGAGTTCGCCATATAACAAAGATTCCCAGCAATTCACAGTTGAAAATTAATGCTGATAATAAGGATCTTTAAACTTCATTATCTAAACAGGGCCTGTAAATTTGAAGCATCTTTATACAGGACCTCCAAATGAAGGAATCTTCCATATTTTAGCTAAAAAAACCCAAATCCACAACTTTGTTCCACACCAACAATTTCTATTTAATGTAAGAATGACAGGAATGCTAATTTTGGACTTCCTCAGTTTTCCTGAAAGTCTTAGGAATACCCAGTAACAAGGGTTAAGAAGGACTCCTGCATCTTTAACATGCAAATCTTTTACCCAAACTGTTTAAAGTACACCTGAATCAACTCGGGTTTAAGACCAATCAAAGGAAATTATTTCAAGTTTAGGCAGTTCCCATCTCAATAAATCAGACCTGAATTGCTTACATTATTAAGTATCACTACCAGACCAGTTCATGAGTAAGTATGTACCCTTTCAGTAGACAAAAAAGGTCAGATGGGTGTTTCCTTATACAGCTAAGAATCAAATATTCAGATTCACTCACTATTAGAGACTCCTCTAAATTTTGTTTCTTTTGCGCATATGGAAGGGAAATCTGAGTTGTCAGAACCCGTGGAGGGGAAGAGGACACTATTTACGCCAAGTTTAGACAGATGCTCTATTCTTTCATCTTCAAAGACCTTTCAATGTGATGCAAACAAATAAAAACATAAAAGTATAGTGGAGCACAGCTGGGTACTAGGTGCACCACATGTTCTCATTTAAGCCATAAGTCTCTGACAGCACGGAGAGAAATATTGTCAGTGGTTCAATTCCCTCCTCCCCACTCCTCCAAGAGCTGCTAAAAAGCAAATCCTCATTGAGCTTTGCTCTGAGGTAGATACTGAGATTGCCTTGGTTGCTGTTGCAGAACAATCCCCTGTAATGACTTCACATCCCTCTGTGGTTAGAGCTCTGCGGAACCAGGCACCATCCCATTTCTCATCCCTGACCCTCGCTGTCTCAGGGAGTGTCACATCCATATGGAGGAAACTCCAAGCTCCAGCAGAGCTGGCTGAAGCACAGCAGTATTGGAAAGAAAATCAATACCTTCCCAAGCCTCTGGGCTTCATTAGTTGTTCACAGTATTTACAGTCCAGACTGGCCTCCTACAGAACTACTGCTTGCTGTTCTGGGTTGGCTGTTTTTGGTACAAATTTAATGCTTCTTTGTACTCTTATTTGTGTCCTATATCAACATCGCGGCAGGGAAAGCACAGGATCCTGAAGAGAGTCTTAGGGGTTGTAAAGAGCCTCTGCAGAGAGAATCTAAACTGCAAGATATAAATATGCAGCAACATCCAGTAAGGCACATCTTAGTTCTTGTCCCTGTTGAACTGTAAGCAGTGTTACCTTGTCAGGTAGGCTAGAGTGTTCCAAAGCAAATGGAGGTGTGGAAGGGGAACTGTCAGAACACAAGAAAGCCCTGTTGGTCTGATGAGAGGTATGCAGCTGTGACAAATTTTTGATCTGGTGACATACCAGCTGTCCTAACAGGTAACAACCTGGAAATCAGCAGCTGGCTGTAGGAATATGTTTATACTTGGCTTAAATTCTTGTATTTTGAAGGGACTGGAAGTGTCACAATCCCTCTCTGTTCAGATAAACTTCACAGGAGGCCTCAGTGTCAGGCATTTCACTAAGGGAGAACAGTGAGAGATTATCTCTAGACTATGATAGTATGTGCCACGGTAATTTATAATGGCCCTAAGCTAACATAAATATGTTCCAGCGCTGCTATTAAGAGCCTTTTAATCAACTAGCCTAGAGATAACACCGGAATAAAAAGAACTTTCACTGCATCAGGCATTGCACTCCACCATAACGTATATTTTGTTCTCTGTGGCAGCTAAACACAAATGACACTCAGACAAGCACTTGGAATACATCCAGAATCATACAGGAGAATATCTGAATAAAATCACTCTCTGGAAACTAGGCACTGATAGAGCAGTGAAGAAGTGCTTCTCTGTCTACACCTGTATGACAGGATGAGCTGGGAGTTTGAGATTCACTCCTAGTCTGAACAGCAAAGGCTGCACTTCTCCAATATCCTGCCATGAAAATGGAGGGGTGCGGACAGAAACCTCCCATACAAGTGCAGAGAAGCAGACAAAAGAACATCTTCCAATTAATCTAAAGTATGTGGTGAATTACAAAAGAACAGAAAGGTCAATTTTCAAAGTAACAACTAAAGCAGTAGGTGCCCAGATCTCATTGACAGTAATGGAAGTTTTCTGCCTGAATTTGCATCCACTGGGATGAAAACATGCAACACTGAGAAGGGCAGGAAGGTGAGAAATGGAGTAAGAATGGAGGAACAGATAACCTGAATAGCTTGAAAGTTATCAGGTAGGACAAGACAAGGAAAATCCTGTAATGCTGATGAGAGGGTGAGCTTGGGAAAGAGATTAGATATTTTCAGAATCTTAGATTAATTCAAAGGGATACTAAGTAAATACAGTGGAACAAATCCTCAGGCTGTGTAAGGGTGTTACATGAATGGGGTTCTGTCAGTAGAAAATCAGACTTGCTGCCTTTCCACAACTGGGAAACTGAAAGAAGTCAGGCAGGACTTCACTAATCCTGGTGTGTCTGACTCATCAGCCCCAAACATGATCAGTCCTAAACAAATATCTGAACTCTTCTGAGAGATTTCACAGAAATCACCGAAACATGCAATGAACTAGCATACTCCCAGAGGACAGACACCGGCAATGAGATTTCTGTCAAGTAGTCAGTGCCAACTCATAAATAGGGTGGATACTTCAGAAGCCCTAGCTAAAGTGGATACATTCTAATACCCCACAAAACACAAAGATGCCCACCTGGGGATTCTGAAGGAAGGTCTCGTTGTTATCAAAGCATCCACCAGATCGATTTAGCAGGGGCTCTGAATTTTTCGCCCAAGCCCCAAGCATCATTTTCTTCTCCCAGGTCTTGTGGATACTGAAGTAGGAGGTATTCACAATCCGGCAGATGTCCACATCAGTGAAATTCTTACACCAGTCCTCAAACGTCATCCTATTCCATGGGATACCAGGAAAGCCACAGTTTATTTAAAAATACACAATGATACTCATGCAAAGAGACAAAATAACACATGAAATCTTCCAGTAATTTAAGAGGAGGCATTGCTCAGCTGTCCAGAGGACAAACTGTTCACTGGAAAGCCCTCCATGTGGAAATACTTGTGAAGCCACAATCACAGTATCTTCGAACTTAATTTAGAGAAATATCACCTCAATGTGTTTGGTCAGCTCTGGATTTGTTCAGTTGCAGCACCTAAGCCTAAAGGATAGGTTGTATCTACCAGGCTGGATCTGACAACATGTATTTTGCAAAGGTGAAAGAGATTACCTGCAGCCAAAGCACGATCCGCTCCTCATTATTACAGTCCTTATTGTTACATCTGTCCCTGAGCATGACTCAAACCTCTGTACTCTGAACACAGCTTTTATTTAGCACCATCTCAGTGCTATAACCTGTGCCTGCTGAAGTGACAGACTGAATTGCTAAGCAGTTAAAAAACGTTCACCTCCCCTAACAGCTTGGCATCTCTGAATTACCAGCATGTCCTGGCTTGTTAATGGCCCAGAACCAAACCCTACAGCTGTCTTCCAGTTGCCAGTTCTGACAAAGCCAAGCAAACAGAAGACTTTTCATACTGAGCCCTACCAGCGCACTTGATGCAATACTGATGATCTGCTGAAGAAGCTGCTGGAGTCCCTCGGTATATCTGAGCTTTGAGCAGAGTCAGAATTATTAGTTCTAGAGGTTCTGTAGAGAATGAACACTTCTCATACCCATGCTGGAAAACACTAACAAGTATCAATATTCATTGGCTGCAATTGTATTTACAGATACCTCAGCCATGGTTGACCTAGAAATCCTACAGATAGGCACCGCAGTCAGTAAACAGGATTGACAGTGCGCTCAGTATTTGGCATTCTGTTACGTAAACCAGCACACGTGTTGTCTTGGATTCTGAGTGCATGCCCTAAATATAGCTAATAGATTCTGAGGGTGTTTGAAACTTGTATTTACTAAGAGCTACTAATTTTGTTCTACTAGTTTTTAATCTATTTTTTCTGTTCTTCTCTGTCATCCCTTGAGTGTTTAAAAGAAACAGACCTTGTGCCAGGACTGGATAATCTTATCCATTTGGGGAAGTTGGTTTTGAAGCTGTTAAATGGCACAATCAATGACAGTTACTCAGTGTAGCCAGTATCTCCAAAGCCTTCATATGACTCCCACTCACCAGAACTCTCCATCATTCTCAAGAGTGAGTCCCAAGCTCTTACATTCTGAACTGCTGACTTTCTTCCACTCCTCAGAACTAAAAGGCAATAAAAAAACCCCCACCCCAACAACAAAAAATATTAATAACTTGAACTAAATACTGTCACCTAGAAAAAAAACCTGCAAGTAAAATTGTCTCATGGGCCCTTGTTATAAAAGTAACATCGGAGTGCTGAAAGGACAGATGATATTCAGGAAGAAAGTGTGGGGCTTACAGGAGTATTTTGAAAACATTAATTGATTTGAAATCTACTAAGAATGAATGAGATGAATGGGAAATTGGCACAACTAAAGCAGAACCTCATTGATTCTCTTTGTCACACCCTCCCTTAGGACATTTAAACAGCTGGTTTGGAAGGTCGTAGGAGATTGACTCAATTCCCTGAAGGCCCTTCAAAAGAAACAAGGTTTTCCTCCTCAGGAGCTTATTGAACACTTCACTTAGACCAGAGTATTCTCTTTGTCTTTCAATCTCCTTAAATAAAACAGGCCTGAGGTCTGAGATTTCCCCAGAGAGCCTTTGAGAAGAAACAGTTTCAGCAGGAGCCTAGTGTCCAGTTGCCAAAGTAGCACTACACTGCGTAGAGACTTCATTGCCTGCACTAGCACATAACTTATTGTCCGCTGCAGGCCCCTGCCTCTTTCTGCTGACTGCAGGATCCTAAACGCAAGCAGTCTGGTGCTTATATCAGATAACATGATGGAAGACAGCACGAGCCCCTTCTCTAAAGTGTTACATCAGACAAACAGAGCCACAATTCCTTACTCCCTTTCCAAAAGTACTCGGAGGATAAAGTTGAAGGTGGTTGGCGGGAGGGAAGGGAGGTTGCTTGCCATTACAGACATTTGCTTAACCAATTTGGAAATTCTTAATTTAATTCTGTTAGGCCAAAAACCACAGGCCAGCCTCAGAGTCCTCAGTGCTTCCACTGAAATGAGTGGCAGCTGTGCCAAGACAGGGGCTTGCGGGGAACAACAAGGGCTTAAGTTACACAAAACACAGTAGCTCTTCGTATTTCACCTGAATCAAACTCTTTGAAAGTAAGAGATTTTTGCTAGCTAAAGTATGGAAGATAAGAACTTCATATGCTGTTGTTAAGAACATTGCGTTATTAAATGCTGACAGTGGCTGGTAAGCACAGTCTTGAACTGTAACATCCTATTTAAATGTTTTTCATGTGTAAATTGCCAGCCATGGAATACATACCCTCCAGCAATCATTTCTGTCTCTGTAGGGGTGCCCGCTGAGCTCATGGCCCACATTAAAATTCATTAGAAAATAATTCAAGAAATTACAAACGTGGCAATTTTACAGCATTTTTCACCAGTCACTTATATTATCTAAGAATAAAAGACTTCTACCATCCGCAGCAGCTAGCAATTACTGATGAGAAACTGAGTCACAGACAAACTCAGTGGTGAAGCTGGGAACAAACCTTGTTTTCTTTGCTCATCACCTCAACAGTAGGCTATTTTTCTACTCCTGCTCCAGTGTGCCAGAATGATGATGTATAGAGTAAATGAAGGTCCAGGAAGCCAAAACCTTCTGACTCCTCCAGGATGTGTTCATTTGCTGAGAGAATGTGGGAATACATAGCACAACAGTCCAGCCATCACTGAGCATTGCAGACTGACGTTGTGTCTCACAGTGTTTAACCATGCATCTAACGTCCAGTGGCCCTAATCACAGTTTAATTGCTTGGAGACTGGATTTGCAGCACTTACTTGTCGCTCCAGGCGCCGCTCCACTCTCTTTTTCCCCAGGGATTCCTCAGCCTGATCATGAACAGCTTTTCTGCCTTAAAAGAGAACATGAGCCGTTCTCCAAGGCGCAGCTTCCGAATTGCAGTCACTGAGTAGGCATGGCCGACGACAAGACCTGTCCCTGTCTCCGCTTCATTGGCACTGCCAGAGGAAGCCTTTAGCACCAAGAATGACAATTGAAAAAAAGAACTCACGTCATTGAGGGCACCTGGCAGCTATGCATTCAAGGGGCAGGATGGGGAAGGTTTGTTTGCTTTCACAGAGCTGTCTGTTCCCTTCCCAAGTGATTTGACTATGCAGGAAAACAACAGCACTGGGGCTCAAAACCAGTGGCTCACTAGTCTGGTCTTTTGCATGATAGTGCCAGACAAGTCCTAGCAGACAGAAGCCCAGAGCATAGGAGAACACTGCCTGCTACTGCCATTCTGTCTTCTCCTGGCCTCAGAGAGTTAAAGACTCAGCTGATGGACAGCCTTTATCAGCCCTTCCAAAATCTTGTCATCTTTACAAAATGGCTCTTCTGGATATTGATGACTGTGCTCAGACGCAGCACTGTCTGGTGGTGTCCTCAGCTGGATGCTTCACAGAGCCTAAGGATTTAGCCGGTGAGTCCAGTGCCTGTTCCTGTGCTGGAGTAAATTTGATACCTAGGAAGAACTACTGGCAGTGGGCAAAAATAGAGGGCACAGGCAAGAAACCTTTCTAGCCATCTGTCAAACCTGTCCTGTACCTTACTCGTGACCTGGCAGGCCTCTCTTATGTGGCAACTGGCAGATCTGCAGGCTTAGGAACTGGGTTTGCTCCTCAGAGGCTTTCCAGCAGTGATCAGGCAGTAAATTGTCCAGCTGGATGACCTAGGCCTGATCAGATGCTGATCAGAGAATACATAACAATTGTCAAGCTCTGAAAAAGACCACAACTTCATTTAATGCATCCACATCAAAATCTCTGAAGTACATCTAAAACTAGAAAAGCAGTATCATATAAAGACGCTGCAGTTGCTTTGAATGAAAGGTCCTTTACAAAACCAGTACAATGCTGCTTCTGAGCAACACGTACCAGGCAAATTTGAAACAGACAAATTTCTGAGCAACGAATACCAGTGGAAAAAGGAAAACTGTGCCAGTGCTATAACCCTTCTTCTGAGCCAGAAATAATCCAAATTGTAGTGCCTCTGGATTCATCACGCCCTTGGTGGAGCCAGCATGGGCATCTTTGCACTGAGCCATATCCAGAATCTCTCTCATCTATGTTGGGCTGTAACCCATTGGGCATTAAGACACTCAGTCCCTGGGACAGCAAGGAAGGAAGATTTGACTCAGGGCAGATCCCTGAGTGTAAAATTGTAAAAGCCTAATTAAGCGTTCAATGATCAAGAAAGCCTTTTCTCTGGTGGAAAGAGATGGACTTCTCAGAGCTATGAAATGCACAGAGTACTTTCTCAGTTATTTTTATCCATTTCAAAATTTCTCCGGTCTAAAAAGACAGGGTCCTTCTCCTAAGGCAGGTGTTGCACTGATACAACAGTGTTCAGTCCCCAAAGATAAGAAATTAGGGTGAAAAAAAAAGAGAATTTTATATCTAATTGAAATTGACAGATGGTCTGGCAACTGTGAGACTCTCGCCAAGACCTCTTTGCCTTTCACTGACAACAGCTCCGAAAGAATCAGCTCACGTGTTACACCAAACCTGGCTGACATTTCCAATGGGTTTGGGCTTTCTCCAGTATAACACTTTCACTTGCATTTTTCACAACTAAGAGTCCTTGACAAGCATGGGAGTCTGTAACCTCTTCTGCTGCCTCTTTATCCCCCAGGCTTTTCTTACTGCTGGGGCTGACCTTCCCACATCATTCTGAAAACATTTATTTATTTATTTAATGGGATATTTAAACATCTATTGTCTGTTTGAATTTCTAAATGCTGAAGCTCAGGGCTGTTTTGTAATCCAAGGAAAATGATAACATGTTTGTGAGACAGCAATGAAGACACTTGAGTATTAAATATTCTACACCTAGCAAGCTTCATTGTGTGTATAATACATCTATCAAAAAGTGATAAATGCAGATGAGTCAAACCAAAACAACAGGAACAGCTCCTGTGTAATGTTTAGAAGCATCTGCGTTTAAGTTGACAGGCTGAAATATAACTCCAGGAAGAAAGTGAAGGCATTACAACTGTCTAACTAATTAATTTTTAAAATACAATTCCCTGTACTTAGCCTATGTCCTCATCAGACCCATGCTAAGGAACTGATCTGCCTTAGCATTTGAGAGCAACCTATCATCCCAGAAACAATGTTTACAACCACAGTTCACACCAGGAGGTCTGGTCTGCCAGCCTGGTCTGAGCAAACCAGATGGAATTCTTTCTAAATCAAAATTCAGACCTTGTGGAAAAGGTAAAACAAACACCAAAGACCTAGAAGAATTTGTTTCTAAGCTGTTGACTGATGTTGCTGGAAGGGACAGTTCAGGATTCCTGTTCTATCCCAACCAAGTTCTCAGGTTGAAATTAATCTCTCGGAAGGTACCATGTGTTCCTCTTTGGTACCATGGCCTTGGTGTAGGGCAGTGCATGGCTACGGCTAGCTAAACAGATAATCTTCTTGGGCATCTCCAAACATGGCTGATTTTCTGTTGTCCTAGACATCTGCACAACTACCACGATACTCGCAAGAATTTCTGAATGATCAAACACTTTGGGGTCCAGCAGTTTACTGTGGATTTAGCACTTACACTACAGATATGAAATAGTTAAGTGCTACAGTAATACGATCTTCGTTTCACAGACAGAAATTAAAGCAAAGTGTTTAAGTGATTTAACTAAGTCCATATAAGATTAGCCTTAGCTAAGGTCTTAAACTGGAAGAAGAGGACATAGGAGTAAGATGCTGAAGTGCACCTAGATTCTAACCCTGCAACTTCTAGAGAATGATCCCCTTTCCTGCAGGCTGCACTTTAAAAATAATTTAAAATCAATCTTTTAGGAAATATTCAGGTGCCATGGCAGTTTGTTAGCCCTCCATGTGCGGTAACAGCTTCAGACAAGGTGAGAATTTCAGTGCTACTCATTCATGGCCTGACATTGCAGACTTCGATAGAAGGCGAGTTAAGCCTAGTCATCACTGGTTTCCCTCCTACGGCAAGGGCCTGTGCAAGGCCCTTGTCTGCTTGTGGTTTGTGATGGGAGCCGCCACTCCTCTGCCTTCTAGCACCTCCTGTGAATGGAGAGTGGTAAAGCTTCTACAGAAGGCAACCCTGTATCACCTTTGGGGAAGCCAACCCCTCTCTACTGACTATGGGAACTTCAGGGTCATGGCCGCCTAATGTAGCACCTGAGTTAGCTGCCTCACATTAGCCAGTGCAGGCAAGCTTGGCTGGTTAGTTCTAATGGGGAGTCTTACTAACAAGTGGTACTACCTAAATAACCAAGTGAGCTCAGTCTTTCAGCACCGCTTCAGCGTTACGCTGATGAGATGACTGCATCATCACAGCCAAAGTCAAGAAGTCTCAGCAGCTCATTGCCAGCAGAATTGTTTTCTGTAAACAGATTTCCCTAAGAAATAAAGAAATTGAACGCTGCCATCTGGCCTGTAAATCAGGGCATTCTAGGTGGATTAACCTTGGGTCAATACACAACTGTAACCATTCAGAGCGAGCAGCATTTCAGATCCACAATAAAGTGGCAGCACAAATGGCTTTGTGGTTTTGTGATTGTATTCAGTGGCTCATGGAGTTGCACTTGGCTGACAGCACTGCCAGCTTGCTAGCTTGTTCCATATGAAGCTTTTCCAAAGCATACAGATGAAGGACATACTCTATATACTTCTACTAATAGTGGTATTTTTTTCAGATTTTTTTCATTGCAATTAACTCTTAAAATTCAGTTCTCTATACATACCGTAATGGAACAGCTGATCAACCCGCCTCTTTTATGCACTTTCAGCAAGTCTTCAAACAGCTTCATCTGCTCAGAAATAATCTCACCATATTTGCCCTGTACCAAATCAATAGATTCTGCAACTGCTCCAGTGAAATCCACAATTGCATCCGCAGCGCTGCCTCCATCCAGGGCTTCGTACGATCCAGCCAGTCTGGAGGTAACACAGAACATTGTCAGTCACCCGGTGGCTGTTAGAAGTGCTCTAATTTGGTTTGAATGTAGGTAATAAATTTGCGTCTCGCCAAGGAAAAAAGAAAATGGAACAAACCAACACAAATCAGCAGATTGCAGATAAACCTTTGTCGGGTTTCTAGGAAAGGAATGTAATGATCCTTAAGGCTTTGGGCTGCTGAAGTAGAGTGCATTGCACTCATTTATGATTCACCTCCTCCATGCAGATTAAAGAAGGAGTTCTCAACCTTTTTTAGGTTCTCTACTAGCAGCAAACCTAAAACCTATGGAAAATATGATAGAGTTGAAAGACAAAACAAACAAATGGATAGAAGGAATGGCAGTGAGAACTAAAAGGATAATGAACTAGCTCATACTTTGCATAAGCTTTCTCCAGTAATGCGCTCCAGAATTCATTTTTCACATTGGAATGGCAGTAGATCAACTCCCCATCCACTGTTGGCAGCAGATCATCAACAACCACCTCTGTCCATTCTCCAAAGCACCAGAAACGGAAACGGAAAATCCCAGCATATTTCTCTGGGTTTTTAGGGTCCCATTCTTGTTCGTTAAAGTCTGGAATCACCTATGAAACCATGCAAGGGAAAGTTCACCGAATGCACTACGTTAAGATTTATTCAGAGGGCAGACTGCCCTGGAGCATGCACTATGCTGTTATTCAGCTTCATGAGCAGTTGACCTTAAATAGATGAAGCAGTGAAAAAAGAGGGTGAATTTAGTACAAAGTGAAATAAAGTTCCACTTGAAAGAATCTTTTAGGAAAGTAAAATTCAAATTGAGCTGCAGAGAAAGACAAAGAGAACCTATTGCACCCTCTGGCTTTGCTATATCTCTTCTTTGGTGATCAGGGGGATTGTGGAGTGGGAAGGTCTCATAATATGAAAAATGAACTTCTAAAGAAAAGGAAGATTTGAATCCACCAAAATTCACCACTCATGAAAGGCACCTGAGTCTTAGAGGAAGAAACATTGGCTGATAGGCAGGGAAACAACCAAGGTTTATCAGCATTATTTCATGCCCCAATGATATTGATCACCTACCTGCTGCCAGAGGGTCTTCCGCAGAGCCAAGCAGGAGCATGCAGCCACAAACCAGCAGTTCCCCAGGGTGCCTTGGTGTAAGTCATGGGAGCTGATTCCATTCACAAAGAGGTGGGGGTCTTCACAGAGGTCCTAACAAATCAAAAGAGGGATTACTGGAGACTCCACTCCAGAAATGATCACAGCATCATTGATTCGTGGTGAAGAGGGGGGCCAGCAAAACCACCACCATGGACTTTCAGAGGGCAGACTTTGGCCTGTTCAGGACACTGGTTGAGAGGGTGCCCTGGGAGAGAGTGCTGAAGGGCAAAGGGGTCCAGGAAAGCTGGACATTCTTCAAGGAGGAAGTCTTAATGGCACAGGAGCAGGCTGTCCCCATGTCCCACAAGATGAACCGGCGGGGAAGACGACCAGCCTGGCTGAACAGGGAGCTCTTGCTGGGAAGAAAGGGCAGGCGACTCAGGAGGAGTACAGGGGTCTCATTAGGTCGTGCAGAGAGGAAATTAGAAAGGCAAAAGCCCAGCTAGAACTCAGGCTGGCCACTGTTGTAAGGGACAACAAAAAATGTTTTTACAAATACATCAACAACAAAAAGGAGGCCAAGGAGAGTCTCCATCCCTTATCGTATGTGGGGGGGAATATTGCCACCAAGGATGAGGAAAAGCCTGAGGTACTTCATGCCTTCATTGCCTCAGTCTTTAATAGTCAGACTGGTTATTCCCAGGGTAGTCAGCCCCAGTGCTGGAAGATAGGGAAGGAGAGCAGAACAAACCTCCCATAATCCAGGAGGAAGCAGTTAACGACCTGCTAGGCCACCTGGACACTTACAAGTCTATGGGGCCGGATGGGATCCACCCAAGAGCGCTGAGGGAACTGGCGGAGAAGCTGGCCAAGCCACTCTCCATCGTCTATCAGCAGTGCTGGCTAACAGGGGAGGTCCCAGATGACTGGAAGATTGTCAATGTAACACCTATCTACAAGAAGGGCCAGAAGGAGGATCCTGGGAACTACAGGACTGTCAGCCTGACCTCGGTGCCAGGCAAGATTATGGAGTGGTTCATCTTGAGTGCGCTCACTGGGCATGTGAGGTCCCGCTTGACCAACCTGATCTCCTTCTATGACCAGGTGACCCACCTAGTGGATGAAGGTAAGACTGTGGACATCATCTACCCGGACTTTAGTAAGGCCTTTGACACTGTTCCCCACAGCATCCTCCTGGAGAAACTAGCTGCTCATGGCTTGGATGGGTCTACTCTTCGCTAGATAAAGAACTGGCTGAATGGTCGAGCGCAGAGAGTGGTGGCGAATGGAGTTAAATCCAGCTGGCGGCCGGTCACGAGTGGTGTTCCCCAGGGCTCAGTTCTGGGTCTGGTCTTGTTTAACATCTTTATCAAAGATCTGGATGAGGGGATCGAGTGCTCCCTCAGTAAGTTTGCAGATGACACCAAGTTGGGCAGGAGTGTCGATCTGCTTGAGTGTAGGAAGGCTCTGCAGAGGGATCTGGACAGACTGGGTCGATGGGCCGAGGCCAACTGTATGAGTTTCCACAAGGTCAAATGCTGGGTCCTGCACTTGCGTCACAACAATCCCATGCAATACTACATGCTTGGAGAGTAGTGGCTGGAAAGCTGCCCAGCAGAAAAGGATCTTGGGGTGATGGTTGACAGCCAGCTGAACAGGAGCCAGCAGTGTGCCCAGGTGGCCAAGAAGGCCAACGGCATCCTGGCTTGGATCAGGAATGGTGTGGGCAGCAGGAGTAGGGAGGGGATCATGCCCCTGTACTCAGCACTGGTGAGGCCGCACCTCGAGTGCTGTGTTCAGTTTTGGGCCCCTCACTACAAGAAGGACACTGAAGGGCTGGAGAGTGTCCAGAGAAGGGCAATGAGGCTGGTGAGTGGTCTAGAGAACAAATCTTACGAGGAGCCCCTGAAGGAACTGGAGCTGTTCAGTCTGGAGAAGAGGAGGCTGAGGGGGGACCTTATCACTCCCTACAACTACCTGAAATGAGGTTGTAGTGAGGCAGGAGTTGGTGTCTTCTCCCAAGTAACTATTGATAGGACGAGAGGCAATGGCCTCAAGTTGCATCAGGGGAGGTTTAGATTGGATATTAGGAAAAATTTCTTTACTGAGAGAGTGGTCAGACATTGGAATAGGCTTCCTAGGGAGGTGATGGAGTCTCCATCCCTGGAGGTGTTCAAAAAACATGTAGATGTGGCACTTCGGGATATGGTTTAGTAGGCATGGTGGTGTCCGGTTGACGGTTGGACTTGATGATCTTAGAGGTCTTTTCCAACCTGTGATTCTATGATTCTCCTAGCTATTCCTCCCCACTCTTGTTTTGCATCATATTCCCACTGAAGAGTGGAATTTCTGTACCAGGAAGTTCAAAAGCCCTCTGGCACTGAGTGTATTTGAAAGTTAGGGTATACAGAATTATTTAAATTCTCACAAGTAGATTGTGTTGCCTTATCTAAACACCAGGATTTGCCAATTTTTTTGCCAGCCATCCTAGTTCTGTCCTCAGCTTAAGGTGATCTTTGAGGACTGGAAGGAATTCAACACGTGGAAGACTGATTTGGCATTGGGGTAGTTAATGAACTGAAAGTAAACGAAAGGAGAAGGAGGAAGCATTACAGGGAAAGCCTTTGACCAAAAAAACCCATCAAGAAAAGTGGCAGGAAATTATGCTACTGACGCCAGAACTCTAAGCTCCGTTTCATTCATTGCCACTCCTTTGGCTGACATACTGGAAACCCTCCCCCACCAAAAGCGTGAGTTACTGCAATGACCCCTGCCACCCAGCACCAAAGAAGACAGAGAATACATGTCTATGAAATACGCCTCTCATTCTCTGGTTCTCATCTTTCTCATTCATCTGGCTCTTATTGTAACCACTCTTCCACCTCTCCCATTGCTCTCCTGGCTCCATCTCTGTTTACATGCAGATTCTTACCTAAGCATAGCTGGCTTTTCCTGTGATGTCTCCCTGCTCTTCACTAGCTTGGCCCTTGCTGTGTCTTTCCCAAGGGGTACAACGATAGCCTGCAGATCAAGGCACTAAAAGGAGCACTTGTGAGCTTCGTTGAACATGGGAAAGCCACAGGGGTACATTTTGCAGTAGTCTTGTGTTTGTTACCAAGAAATCCTTGGTAGACGGTGTGCTCCTGAATGGATACTTTGTATGTGGCCTCAGAGTCCCAGAGAGAACCGCCCAAGCAACACTTCAGAAAACAGATAATCTGACTGTCCCATAACTGACATGGAACCTACTGGTTTCAACCCAGTGATTGCTCATGACACATTCGTGTGAATCATTGCTTTTCCTGACTGGTTGAGAGGATGGAAGAGCAGAGGTAAGAAAGTCTGCTATTTCACAGTATGAGAATAACCCTAAATTTCAACACTGTGGGAAGGAAATGATCTTATATCCAGGCATTAGAAATGCAGAATAAATAAGTCCCCCCTCACCTCAAAATGGCAGGAGACTCCAAATTTACTCCAGTCTTTCCAGTCTGCTGTCAGCAGCAGAATAAGGAGCTGTGCTCCTTACCTCACGGATTCTCGCTGCCCTTTGATAATTATAGACGACAATCCCAAAATACCAAGATTGCAGTCCAAGCCTGGCTACGGACCACAGGCATGTCAAAACCTCTCAGGCTTCCCTTTGACCCGACTGTGACAAATCAGTGCCAGCTGAACTTCTTTTCAGAGACAAGAACAACCTCAGTGCTGAGTTGAAAGCCTGTTTTTCTGGGCTGTCTTAGCAGATGGCAGCCCAAAGTCAGCTCATGGTATGTAATGCACAGAGCTGCTGCTGTTTTCTCTAAGAAAATTATATTTTTGGCATGAGACTTTTCTCATTAAATAACAATTGGTAGAAATTTTAAATGCCTCTTGGGAAAAAAGTAACTGATCATTATATGACACTGTTCTTCTGTCAGTATTTCTTACATGTGTCTTCACTTAGGGAATTTCAAAGCTTATGAATAGACCTTAATAAAATTCTGAAAAACAAAATGGTGCCTATGAGGAAAACTGACCATGTGCAAGATACTCATTTGCATCATGGACAGATTCATCCAGTCTGCCTAGATGCTCTGATATAGATGGGCAACAGAAACTTCAGGCTAGCACTTCATCTGATTTAAATCAACCCAGTTGCCTGTTGCAGGGGTTGACATGAGTTGACTACTTGGCCTTCACGGCAGTAGCACACGTTCCAAACCCAGCTTGGGCAGACTCAAGTTTCATATCCCATTTCCATGCATCTCTTGTAGTAATAATTCCTGGTTTGTTTTTCCTTTCAAAATGTTATTTTGGTAGTGTAATAAACAATTGATAAATTGACCCTTCAGGGTTAAAATTGTCCAAACTTTTCTGTCACTAGAGGAAGCCAAAACTTTAATTGGTTTTGAAAGAGATTAAGCACTACCATGTATTACAAATATCTTCTCTTATTTGGTTTGCTTTGCTTAAAATAACAACATTAAACTGTCATTTTTTAATTGATGCGTGCCTTGCATCTCACACAGTCCTCAGAGACAAAACAGAGAGCAGCATGTGTCAGCTGCCAAACATATGGATGAGATTAGCATTTGCTGACCACTGGGGTCCAAAGCAAACACGCAACAGCAGACCTTAAACAGCACCTCCCTGTTTCCACCATAGCCACTAAATTCTGCAGGATCCTGCTTGATAAACTCTTTCTTATTAAACTGCCTAGGAGCCCTGGACTTCTGAGGCCACAGAACAGCGCAAAAAAATGACATTATCTCTGTTTCTCTTGTCACCAATTACAGCCATTATAACAGCTTCCATGATGACTTGTCACTGTGTGGCTCAGATGAGACACACAGTAATACTCAGGTGCAAGCTATAGATAATTTCAGCTGTTTGCTCTCTTCTGGGCTTTTTGCTTTTTACCACTTTTGCAGCATAGCAAATTCTAAAGAATACTTTTCAGATGGAATTAGCTAACTAAGCCATAATTCAGCCAACACAGTTGGAAATTTGCTACTTAAATACATTATTTTGCAGTCCTTATGAAGATGTTTAAGCATTTTTGATTGCACCAAGCATGTGAAACAATAAGCATTTAAAAAAAAAAAATCACTTTTCCAATAATGCAGTGATAATTTAGGATAGTTAAGGACCAAGTCAACTACCATCAGAGGAATTACAAGGAGGAAAGACTGATGTAAGATATGGCCCAGGCATTTCAGGAGACCTGATGCCTTCTCTCCCTTGCAATCTAAGCACCTAAGCACTTGGGTTCCAAGTTCCACTAGAAGTACCTTCTTTACAAACATAATGGTTTAACCCTAATCCCTTTTCTTAGAGTCAGCCTGCATCATCTACGCCGTAAAAAAAATAAATATCTTCATATTTGCAAGAAAAAGTTTAAAGGAGGTCTTATGCTGGCATCACTACCGCACAATAGTCACACTATTTCTGATACAAGACAGCTAATAAAAGCAGCTTTTATATTATTTATGCCCACAGAGAGTATTCCACCATCCAAGATGCAGAGTTCTCGCCAGTTCTCCCCTTATGCATGTGCATAATAAAATAAACACCATCTGCAGAACTATAATTAGGCTGTACAGAGTCTCAAAGTGAGGTAAGAGGTTACAGGGGCTCATGGTTCTGCTGAAAACCCTGACGTTCTTTTTGTACCAGACTTATTTGCGTGACAGAAGTCTCTTTGTGTCACCTCCTATCCTTGCTGCACTGCATAGGCTCGAAATATCTGACATTTAGTGTTACGCAGCCACTGATGCTGCGAGAAATAAAGTGGTTTACAGACCCCCTTTTTCTGATTTTAATTGGTTCATCTCTTTATAACAGCACAAGTAAATGAAGTGGTTAACGTGCAGATGGGGAGAGTCTGGAGATGAGAAACTCAGCAAGGCATCACAGGAAAGAGACGGGAGTGGGAGAGACCTTGACAGGTTAGTCAGTCCCAACACTTGCCTAGTGTCCAAATTGGCTACCCCTAACCTACCTGTGACTGAAGCTTCTCTAACCCTCATTTAACACAGCCTGTAAGGGAAAGTTCACGTGCTTCCTCCGCCGGTCAGCAAACAAGAGCATTGCTGAGCTGCGTGACAAGCCCAAGGCTTCTGTGAACGGGAAGAACAGTCAGTTACCATTCCTTTCTACAGCAACCCCTCATATAATCTACACACCTCTAATAAGTCTTGTCTCTAGTCTTAGTAACTGGTTCTTCATGTTTTGTATCCCTGGTGAAGTGTGGTGCACAAATCCAGACACTATGCTCCAAATGAGGCTTTAGCAGCGGTGAGCAGAGTTTGATGCTCTTGCTTACTGAAGCTGCGGTGCCATTTTTCTGTCTTTTTCACTTCAACTTCACATATTTAACTTGTGTTCAGACTGTGATCTACCCCTATTCTATGGACTTGCTGCCTAGTCTTTCTTTCTCCCTAACTGAGCCATGAAGTCACTTAATACCAAAGCACTGTACTTGGATGCACTAATGAAGAGATGCTGAATTCCAGCCTACTTATTCCACACTATTTTCCCAAGACATCAAGATAAGTTTGAACTCTCAACCCTGTCAACTGGCTTGTAATCCTATCCCAGGCTGTGTCCTACAGCATTCCTGTATAGGCCTTTCCAGCTCCTCATCCAAGTAGTAATGAAAATCTGAAGAGTACCAGACTAAGGGAGATTTCTGTAGGACTCCATCAATACCACGCCAGCTTGAGAGTGCTCCAAGTAATTTATTTCATCAGCTATGCATCCCCATTACAGAAGTTTGAATGAATCCGATATTTCTTACTTTGGAGAGACATATCAGATGCTGTCAAAGTCTTACGAAAGTCAAACTGTATCAGATCTACTGCTCATATCTTAGTCACAAGATCTGTCCCACCATATGCTGGAAGGAAATCAGTCTGGTACATATTAGTGTATCTATCTGACACAATACATTTTTATAATGCAGTCTATACCATCAGACTAACAGTCATCTGCTTAGGTTTGATAAATTGCAGTCAGGAATTTCACTGAGATACAACAGTGTTCAGGCTGCAGTACAAATATGAAAGATGGCAACTTAACTTTTTTTGCTACAACATATCTTCCTTAGGAAATTTCAAAACAGTGTGAACCATGGGAGGCACCACACACCCATTTCACTGGAGCCATGAAATGGTCTGTGTGTTGCTCTGTCATGGTTCT